>LSQX01200357.1_pt1 | contig 22404 bp, 28 predicted proteins | sample 654561 | NCBI WGS metagenome assembly LSQX01 (sample SAMN04489861, study PRJNA283612) | anaerobic digester metagenome | isolation source: 4 biogas reactors fed with cattle manure at either 37C or 55C with and... | place: Denmark: Kongens Lyngby | collected 2014
ACGCATCAGCTTTTAGTTTCGTTTTTATATTCATCGGCGCAACCATCCTAAATGGTATTTTTGCGTCTGTCAAGAAGTCTTCCCAGATTGAGCAGTCCCGTTTTATTGAACCTGCACCCTGAAGTTGCTCTCGTCCTGCATTGCCGAACCATTTGCGTTTACGGGCATCTTCGAAGGTTACATGCAGTTTGCACAAGTCAGCCATGAATGCTATTTCTTCGATAGCTTTGTGGATTTTCACGCACTTTATTGCATCAAACTTTTGTTCCGTTATGTTCCACACTGCAAAGCCTGTGTTTGTTCCGGGGTCAATTCCGATTGCTATTTCTGTCATTTTTCAAATTTTTAGTTGCATATACATGGATATGTTATTTGCAATTGCGCATACATCGGTGTTAGCACCCATTTAAGAAACAACGTCAGTTTTACTAACTGGCATTTTTGATAGTTCCAATTGTAGGTACATATAACCACCTTTTGATTTTACTTCCCTACTGTCAATTATACCTTCTTTCCCAACTAAGCACTTAAAAGACCTTTTCTGAAACCATAGAAAATTATTAAAATCTGATTTAAACATCCACAACTTTGCGTTAATCCATCCCTTTTTCGTCAAAAACCAAAGATAAAAACGGGTGCTAACACTATGTTTATGCAATTGGGGGTTAAGTGGTGTATTCATCTTCATTTCTTTTTATTAAGTTATTACTATTTTGACAGTGCATTGGTTTCTAATCCCCAACTGCACAAACATTTACCGTTAGGCTTAATACTACGACCGTTCGTGTATGTTGCCTTTTACTTCTAAATATTCCCCGAAATACTCAACTAATGAAGTTAGATAGCTTCCATCTTTTGCAAACGAAGCATCTACACACCACATTAATTGTTTTTCGCACCAAACAACTGGCAATAAACTTTCATTATATCCTTTGCTTAAATCTTCTTCATCAATCGGAAATCTATCAACTAAATAATCCCCTTCGTATATTTCTACTCCATTTTTATCGGTTAACCCTATAAATTGTCCTTCTGTTTTATTTATGCAGGTATTAAATGTCAGTCCTTTGCTACTTTTATCTTTATGTGTAATTCTTGGTTGACCTATCGCATCATAAAACAATTCACCATAAACGAAATTGCAATTAGACATATCGTCTTTTAATGCTCTAAATTTAATTGTTCTCATAATTACCGTACTAAGCCTAACAATTTGTAAAAATAATAGCCGAGTTAAGCGCTTTATTTAAGCTACTATCTATGTTTAACATTTGTATAATTTGATAAGTTTGTGTTTCAAAGTCGGCTACTATTCTTACAAGTGGTCGTTAGCATTAATTTACCTACACTATTGGCAGCATTTTTCTCCATTTTTCTACCCGCTCATTTTGCGCTTTTAATTCGGCTACAATCGAGTTGCTGGAGGGCATCCCCTGTGTCAATGTTCAATGTTTCCTCAATTGGTTCGCCTTCAAACTTTCTGTAAATCTCTTTAGCGACAAGTTGTAGATGTTCGTTTGTTAGTAGCATTTTTTTTGTTTTTGGTTAAACAAATTTAGTTTTAATCGTAATCACGTTTCCTGTTGCAGAACCACGAGGTGCATCATTGGTAAGCATATATTTCACGTTCATTTTATCAAGAATTTCACAGGTTGCGCTGGTATGGTCTTGATTGCTTGTAAAACGTCCACTTCCCGAAGTGTAGCAAGGTCTAATAGTTTTCGCTCCGTTAATGATTTCGTTTACAAATTAGTAAGCCTTAGTTCCTTTGTTTAGGTTTAGTTTGGCTAGTCTGTTTTGTGCTGTTGTCGTTTTCATAGTTGTATGTTTTTGTGTTTGTTTGTTGATGTAAAGATACTACTATTTTATTAAGTACCAAACTATTTTGCTAATTATTTATACTAATAGTGTTATTTATATTGATTCTAAACAAAAAAGCCCTTCAACCGAGCGGCTAAAGGGCTTTTAATCCTGAAAACTAAAACAAACACAGGTGCAATGTACCTATTTTAATTTGAAAACCAATAAAATAATATTAAATCCTAGCAAAATTACACCCAGCCATGCCAACACCTTTACCCATTTAGGAATAAACTTAACCCTTTCAACTGAATGCTTTACTACCTCTTTAATTTTTACAACCTCTTTGATTTTATACTTAATTGCAACAGGTTGCTCACCCTCTTTGAGTTCGCCTACTAAATTTGCTGAATCGACCCAAGCCCTTGCGGTTGAGTAATTGCCTTTTAGTTCGAGCGTATCAGTTATTTGCACGAACGTTTTAATTTCGAGCGGGGGCAACTCGACAAAAATTGTGGTATCTCGATATACCTCTTTTATTTTCTCGATATAAATAGAATCGGTGCTTGGTTTGAATTTTTTAGCACAACGTTTTTCGGTTGCACACCCCGCCAGCAGTACGGCCACAATTACTATAATTATCTTACTTGCTTTGATCATTCTTAAATTCTCCTCCAGTTTTTTTATTTATTAAATCCATTAGCCGAGGTATCAACATCCATTTTGTGAGTTTGTACATATTTTCTAAAATACTAAAAATTACCACTCCCGAGATAAACCAACCCGCTATATTATAAGTTGAAACGAAGTCCTGCGAAAATACGCTATCCCACACGAAAAGCAACAGGATTGTAACAACTGAAATTAGTAGCCGAACTATCGTATTTTCCCATACAATTTTCACTTTAAATTTTTCGCCCCTGAATTTTCGGGCAACTAAAAATCCAAAAATCATATCCGCAATAAAAAAAACTAGCAAGGCTAAAATTATATCAAAGGTGGGGGCAAAGTAGCCCCAGACAGCAAACGCCAAGCCTGTCACCTGTTTGAAAAATGGCGCTGCATCGCATGAGATAAAAGAATTTAAAGGCATATTAACTTTCATTTTTAAAATTTATGATTGTGATATGATTTAGTGATTAGTACTTTGACCTGCTTAGATTTTCCTACAAATTTCTGAATTATCTCCATCGCTCTGGTTGATTGAACCACGTCCATAATGCCATCCCTATCAATGTCCGTATGGTTAAGCCCGGGTAGGATGCACCCCGCAATATCACTTGTGAAGTTGCCTTTGTGAATTAAAATTGCTGTTCTATCAACAACATCCTGTAGCCATAACGCCCAGTCGCCGTTGGGTCGGATGATTGGTATAGCGATGTACTCGCCCAGCGGTATGCAACTCACCCACGGGGTGTTATTTTTCCAAGGCAGCTCCAACGATTTTAGGCAGGTCATCAACTTCCTCCCCTCCCACAGGTCGAGCGTTCCCAGCGTCTCCTTGTCCGTGCCGTAAAACCTGTTTATCTTTATCAGCTTGTCCATATTTTTATGGTATTATCACAAAATCTCTATTTTTGCCGTAGTTAGTTTTATTTGCCTTAATGGCTATCCCCTTGTTGGTAGCCATCACCTCAATCGCTTTCTTTAGTTCTGCCCTAATAACAGTCTTTTGACCTAGCACTACTTCATTATCTAAAATAGCAATTGTTTCAAATCCCTTCTTAGAAACAACTACTTTGAAAGGTTGCTTATATCTTACCTCTAGAGCAACGGTTGGGGTTACAGTAAGATGATGCTCACAAAATATTACTTCATCTTCTTCGTCCATTGCTACAGTTTTATCTATGATTAGATTTTCATCCTTGTCATAAACTTTCACGTCTGCGTCAAACTTCCATCTAAATGTTGTTATAAAGGTTGTAAGTGCCTTGTGAGTTGAAGCGCTTATCACATAGTAACTCTCAGGGTCAGCGAGACAATCAATCAATGTTAGATAATTATCTCCACCGTTTGTGAAATAGTATAAGTTCCTTGTATTATTTATAAGTTCTACGCCTCGAAGTACTACATTATTCTCAGCATACAATACTCCTATCCAGATAGCAAATTGCCCATCTACAAAAATTAAATCTCTATTCGTAACTCCATTAGCTAAAACTTGAAAGCCTAAATCACCTAATGTTAATGTACACTTATCTAAGTAAGCATCTGCAAATTGCGTAAAAGCCTTGAACCCTGTTATCTTTGTATTTCTTATTTTTATGCCTTGCAAATAACAATAAGATAAACCTCTTATAAATCCATTCTTTAAGATAGATGTATCACTGCCATTTGCGTACAACCTGCAATACCTTGTCCCAGTACTCTCATTTTCTATACTAAAATTAGTGCCTGTTAATTGAACGGTGGCAGCAGTCTGAAAATATGTATTATAGAGCGTATTATGAAACAGCATAAAAGCATCAGAAATATCAAAGTAGGTATTTCTACCTACATACAAACCCACCTCATTAAAAATATAATTATTCCCCCATTTATCAAGTCCAGCCCACCCTTTCGCTATACAAGTATCATAAATATCTTGAACAACATAAGGATCTAATGCAGTACCTCCCCTTGTCTGGTCGTCTGCTGTATAACGCAACAGTAATCTTTTTGTTGCACTATCGTACGTTAAACCATTAATTACCATCTTGAATACTATTTAATTCATCTCGTAAAAATATAAGCATTTGCCTATCGTGATAGTATGGGTGGTTTATCTTTCCCCATTCAATTAATTCGGCATCAGTAGGCTCTACCATTGCCTCAATCTTTGCTATCTCGTCCAAGATAGGTTGCATCTGTTCCTCCTTAGTAGGGGTCTTGTATATCTCAAAGCCATCTGGTATAATGTAGTTACCATCTGCATCTAGTTCTAGATTCTCTACATCTTCTGGATAAATATAACTTATCTTTGTACTCATATCTTTATGGTTTTTCTGTTAGTGTCCAGCCTGATATTTCTCCGCTGATTTTCGTTAATGTCCAAATGTGGGTAGCATTCTCCCAACTTTCAATATCTCCGTTTGCATCCCGATTAAATACAGTGGTTTCGCCAAAGGTCATCATCGAAAGTATATCGTCGTTTGCATCTTTGGTAATTACTCCATCCGTAATATTCTCGAGCCTGTCCTCAACCGAACCCGAGCCGTGACTAATCGCACTCGATGGATGAGCGTCGGCAGTTGCGTCGAGATGCAATCCCAATGCAGTCGAACAGGCTACCCAAAGACTTTGCAGCGCATCCCAAATCCCGCTACTCTTAACAGGGTTGGTGCTTAGTTTTGTAACCTCGTTGTCAATTTCGGGCAAATTAGCAATAAAACTAGCATCGAGGGTGGCGTTTTCGTCAACAGGCTTTATCTCCGTGCCTACCTGTTGGAACATGGAATCGCCTTTAATCCCTTTAGTCCCTGCTAAAATCTCAACATCAACCTTTAAAGGCTCGGCAAAAGCAACCTCAACAGCAATGTCATTGCCTGAGAAAACCGCCTCAACATTTAACCCACTATTTATGCTTACATCTACATTCATAATTTTTCAAGGTTCTTGAGCGTGTTATCAATTACTTCAGGGGTAATCTCAGAACGTCCAGAGGCATAATTCTCATCATCAATAAATGCCTTTATCTCAATGTCAATGCCGACAGTGTTTGCTTTTATTGTCATTTCAGGCGTTAATTTACCCGTGTAATTATCTCCACTTTTCGTTAGTAATTGGTAACCTTCACGGGCTGGAAAAGAGAATTTTCCCACCACTTTACGGCTAACTTTCTCAACTATATGGGCTGCCATTTGTTCCGTTGTACCCGTCCAATTAAATGATATACTGCCTTTGTCTCCTGCGAATAAGTTCATAATCCGATTGTTCTAAATGTTGGGTTTCGCTTTTTTCTAGTACATCTCCATAATGGGATGTTTGCTGAATTTCTGTTAAGGTAATCGATACACTCTAATTTCAAAGCCTCTGCTAAAGCCGTATCATCGCTTGAAAGTCGCTGCCTTGTTTTGTCGCTTATTGGTTCGCTGAAATCACTCTGCTTGTGAACTACTCCCGTTGCGGTGTGGTGTATGCCATCCCTTTTCGTGTAACGGGCAAAAGCGTATAAGCACAAACAAGCCTTTAACCCTTGCAAATAAATAGTTTCTTCTCCGCATTTATACGCTCCACCATTTAGTAGCGTATCATATTTTGCACTTATATTATTATCGTCAATTTCTTGTGCAATATCATAAAACAATGCCATGCCTAAGAACCTTTGAATATCGAATATCATCGCTTCCGCAACTGACTGATCCAATAAATGTTCATTCTGTATGCTTGCGGCCATGTATCGAAACTGCCCAAAATCTGCCTTAACTACCCAGTTCTTCATTGCTTGCTTGTTTTATATATTCAAGTGGTTTAATCGAATAATCGTTAAAGTCAACAGGTAATAATTTAAGCAATTTTATAAAAACCCCTTCAATTATCTGCCTATCGCTTTCAATTATCGAATTATAAAAGTCGTATGCGTTCTTTATTAACTCTGCACCAAAGCCAGCACCAACGTCAACACCTCGAAGTATTGGCGGTTGCATAAATAATCTACCGATATTATCCTGTATATACTTTGACGTTGAATCGAACATCTTATCAAAGTTCTGAATGTTGAACGGTACAAATTTAGGCTCCTCCTCATCAAACTGAGTTTCAACAAGTATCATTTTAGCGGCTCTTTCGTCGCCCTGCCAGTTGTTAATCTCGTTCGCCAAATCGCCCTCATCGTCTAGCTCCTCATTATTCGGGTCGGTTGATTCCGCTCGGCTCTTTTTAACGATCATTCCAGCAGGGAGAAAGTTATAGCGAGCATTCCTATGTAGAACTGTTGATATACTTTCTTCCGTTGCCATATCGGTAACAATCGAATCAGCAGGGCTTAATGGATAAACCAAATCACCGTCATAAGAGAAGTATAAAACCTGACCGCTATAATTAGCAATATCACCACCCGCAGCCATTATCTGCTCCTGAATTACCACGGGGTTAGGATTAAAAATAGGGTAACGCTTAACGTCCTCTCTTTTAAATCGGTTCAGTTTATTGCGATTATTCCAGTTGGGATGTACCGCAATTTGTCCGTCAGAATTACCATCTTTATCAATACTAATTCTGCAATGCTCGAAAGGGATTATCTGAATTTCCTCAATGGTCAATAAACCGTTGTAATTAATATGGAGTGCGAACCCGCCGAACTGAGGGTAGTCATCAATTGATTTTCTTAGTAAATGGTTGAGCGTTTCGCCTTTCCTATTTATGATATAATTACCCAAAGAAACATCGCAAAACCCAGCCCCATAAATAAAACGCCTTGCAGTATTTAAGCATCCCTTACCCGTAGAGGAGGAGTTAAATATATCAATTATCTTATCTGGGTAATCATTTTGCTCACCGTATGAGGCTACGTTTAGCGACCTCATGTTCACGTCATCCTTACGGGTTTGCGTTCTGAGTTTTGCAACTTTCATTTACTTGTGTTTTTTAACAGGTTTCTTTTTGGCGGGGTAAGCCTCTTCATCTTCGAGGTGAACAACTTCTGGTTTATCTTCAATAACCTCGTCAATAATATTAGTTACTGCTTTGCCTTTTGCCTTATTCTTAAATTCGTTAGGGATATAATCAAATAACTTAGCATCTTCTGGATGTTCGGTTAAGTGAGCGATAGCCCCTTCGTTGGTCAAGTTATCATACGTATATTTGTACGGCTTTCCAAACGAGGTTAAGACAACACCTCTTTTAAGTTTAAATTTACATTCATTCATATTCTTTAGTTTTTTTAAAATCATGAAAATTGCGTCAATTAGTTGGCAGTTGCAAAGGTTGTATCTCTTACCAAATACTTTTTGGAAAGAGGTCACGATAAACTCTTCCTGTTCTTTCGTGACCTTACCCTTACTAACCAAACTCGCTATCTCACGGAGTTTGCTTTCCATCTCTTATCCAGCAAATGCCTGGAATGCTGCTTCCGTTGCGGCTAGTGTAGATTTGAAGAACGTGTAAGGTGGATATGGCTCCTTGTTTTCCTCATCACATGCTGCTTGCATGACCCATGCCCCCATAGTTTCTGAATCATTCAAGTCCCTAGTTGCCTCTGAAATTTCCAAGCCTAGTTCCCATCCGTAAACTTCAAATACACTCGTACCGTCAACAGTTGAGTTTTTATTGCGATACCTGTTTTTTGCAAGTATCACGAAACGGCTGTCAACTGCATCTACAACAAACTGCTTAACCTCTGGGTTGTTGTCGAATACCCTAAATAAGAAGTTGTGGTCCCAACCGCTAATAAAGCGTTTTTTTGCGAGCGCCACGTTTGCCTCATTAGAAAAATTGTACCCTTCGATTTTAAACCCAGTTAATGCTGGGGATGCCGTTTTCAAAACGATGTCGGATAGCATCATTTTGTTGGTGGCATCGAAGGTGCTCGCATCGAAATCAATGTCCTCATGGTTAATGAGAATTATCTCATCATGTAAACCAGATACAAGTTTATCGAGGCAATTATGTACTATCCCTTTCGTTATTTTTCCGCATATACTCATAGTTTTTACCTCCTTCTATTAAACACCGTATTGAACAAGATTGTCCTCAATTACCTTAACATCAATTGCATCAGTAGCCTCAATGTAGGTGTACTTCGTAACCTTATCGTGATATACGTCAAAATTGTCAAGCAGGTCTTGCCCTTCCATCCCAATCATAAGATTACTTTTGGTTGTGTACACGATCCTGTGAGGTAGATTCCACTTAGTACCATTACTTTGGTAAGCACGAATAAACTCATCCCACCACTCAACAATGAAAATCTTAATACCATCAAGCGAAATCATATTAAGCCCTTTGATTGCGTAATCAATATTAAATGGTAAGCCTTTATCTTGTAAGTACCTCATTGCTTTACGCCCAACCGAACCAGTACATATAATCATTTGGTCGGGGTGCGCTCTCAAAGCAGGTGTAGCACCGTCAATAACTGCTTGAATCGCTTTATAAGCCAACTCATTAGTTAATGTAGAATCCTGTAAAGCAAATGTAGCCTGACCATTTGCTGCGATAGTTGTTCCTCTTGCAGCGGTATTGGTTACAATGGTAGCTAGTTGCTCAAAAAACCCGTCAAACAGATTAAAATAACTTGTATCAGTGCCAGCTGTTAAAACCCCAGCAGGGGAATCGATCGTGGTTGCCGCATTTTTATTGTTAAACCAAGCCATCCTAAAGATATTTCTAGCCAAATCAGGCTCTAAAATACTTAATAAGAATGTCATGTAATCGGTATTCGTTAAATCGTAAACATCGTTCTGTAGTTTACGGGATAACCTACCCATCGTACTATCTAGATCAGCCCAGCATTCCCTTAAAAGAACTTCAAAACGCTTAGGCTCCCATTTCTTTGCCTGCGTTGCTAGCAACTTCGTGTCGGGGGTTCTTGTTCCGCAACCCTGTGCAGCCTTACCCAGTAAACCGAACGTCCCAGCGACCAAGCCAATAGCCTTATCGTTTTTAATCCCAGTTTCAAAAGTATGAAACGCTGAAATTTCAGGGGTTTCGGTGATTTTCTTTACAATTAACTCATTATACTGACGAAGTTCATCGGCAGTAAATAGAAAGTTTGCATGATTAATTAGTGATGCCATACTATTTACCCTCCTTTAATTTTTTTAAATTTTCTTCAACTTTGCTCATATCAACAGCCATACTTTTAGCGGTTGATTTAAAACTCTGCTGCCTACCCACAATCGAAACTGTTGATTTAAGTTCTTTCAAACTGGCAACAAGTTCAATAGCCTCGGCTTTCTTCGCCACTAAATCCTCTTGCATGGCAACTGTGGCTGCATCCTTTTCGGCTAATTGCGCTTTCAAGTCGGCAATTTCCTGCTTTAGAGCCTCGGTTTCGTCTGGCTCTTCTGCTGGTAAGATTGATTCAATCTTACCCTCAGCGATAACCACTGTTGAACCATCTTCGAGTACATAAGTACCATCGGGACTAGCCTCGTCCCCAACTTGTATCTCTCCTTCTTCACGGACAACGTTAAACGGGTTGCCGTTCACGTCTATTAAGTCCATAGCCTTTGGAGAAATACGACTAAAACTGTTTACAAACTTTTCAAGCTTGCTAAGCAGCCCGTCAAATTTCTTTACGTTTTCCGTCATTTTCTCATTTTTTTTGTTATTAAAATTAAAATAAGCAACCGCCTTAAGTGGCTGTTGTATCTTGGTCGCAAAACCTAAATCGACCATATCTTGTGCGGATAACATGGTTTCTTTATCCATGAAATCCCTTAGTTTGCTTTTATCATATTTTGTTTGTTCGGAATAGAAGTTTAATATTTTCTCCTCTTCCTGCTTTAGCATTTCGGTAAGTGTTGATAGTTCTTTGCTATCGTAAGAATCTGCTAAGGTGTAAGGAGGTATGAATGGCATGTGAATTAACCCATCTGCATTCTCTAGCATTATCCGTTCAGTCCCTGCGAGAAAAACCACAGTAGCAATAGAGTATATTTTACCCTCGCCAATAGTTGTAACGGGTTTACCACAATTTTTCAAAAGGTCGTAAATTAAAAAACCCTCCTGCACGGACCCGCCTCTTGAATTTATGCGAACGGTTATATCCTTTGCATCCTTATTTTTTTCTAAAAAGTTAGCCACATCAATAGAACTAAACCCTCCCATTTCGGTCTTGTCCTCATTATTAACAATGTCGCCATACATTAGCAGTGTTGCCATATCTAGTATTTTTACCAAATATAACGTTTTGCCAATTTATTTAGACTAATTATAAAGTGCGATTATTTTGCAGTAAGTAGGATTATTTTGTATATTTGGGGAATGATAACTAACATAAATAGATATGCTTTGTAGTGAAAATTGTCCAAGAGGCACAAAATGCCAACCTATTAGCAATGTTATTGCAACTGATGACACATCATTTGTTTGCGTTGGTTTGCATAATGAAGAAAAGGAAGTCAAACAAGACATATTTAGGCATTGTTTTAAATCAGATGGGACTGATTCAATGTTTGATTATGACGAATACGATTTGATAAGTGTAATATCTGTAATGACGGAGGCTTTACTTTTAAATATTTTAAAAAAATAAACTATGAACAAAACAAAAAGCACAGGCTTAGGATTATCATCCGTTTTATTAGCCGTTTTTATCGTACTTAAATTAATTCACGTTATATCTTGGTCGTGGTGGTGGGTTACTGCTCCATTTTGGGGGTGGTTCGCTTTTGTCGGGCTGTTTTTTTTAGCGGCTTTTATTGGATTCTTTTTTAAACGGTACAACTAAACCAATATCCCACTCCCCAACACCTCAACACTACACCCCTCAGCATCAATTGCCCGTACCAATGCAGCCCAATCACGTTTAATCCTTACTGTCTGGCTGTGTAGGTTCGGGTGGTTTGTCATATCTACACCAAACACCCTTATACGGTCAGGCTTGAACATCTTATAAGCCAATGCCGTTGCTACGTAAGGAGAAAAACAACTCTTAGGAATCTCTGGTGTATGCAGGTTTGCCATTACTCGCTCCGTACCTCTTTGTAATTGCATCTTAAAAACCTTTGGCATAAAATTCCACTCAGGTAATTGAGTCATAAATCCAGTGTAATCCGTGTTTGATTTAATCGCGTTCAATCTCGTTTCGGTGAATGCTGATTGCTTATCCAAACAAACAACATAATCTACTTTTTGATATTGCATAATGTCATTTACACCAAAAGACAAATCGCCTTTGCCGTCATAAAGTTTAAGCGATTCGCCAAGCCCTAGAATATTTATCGTCATATCTTATCCCAGCCTTTTAGCCAATTACTGCCTGCTACCTTCCTGGTCGCTCGACCTTCGTGCTTGCATCGGGTGGTAATTTCATAAACGCCAAATACTTCTAATTTATTTTGTATCTCTATCATCGTTCTAATAAATGGTGCTCCATGGTTTATAAATGGCGAGTACATATTGAACACTGAACGTTTGAACATGCAAAAATATGGGTGCAAATAATCAATGCCTTTATCTGAGTTAATGCCGTTTTCATTGGTTGTAACTACCAAACCACAACCATAGTTTTTCTCGTTGGTTAATATGGCCCGCATCTCTGGCAATAGTGTTGGGTCAATTAGTTCAGCATCCGAATCCATACATATAACGTAATCTGTGCCGATTAAATCAATGCCTCTATTTAGCCCCAGCCCATGCCCTAAGTTGCAATAGGTATGATATACGTCAACATTACCCATCGCCAACCGATCACATTCTTTGTAAGCATCGTTAGTATGGTCTGAATTATCAATAATCAAAACTCTATCAACGTGCATCCGTACTGATTCAACAGCCCGTGTGATAATGTTGGGCGTGTTATAATTCACTATTACTACTCCTGTTGTTTTCATAGTCCTCTGCTTGGTTTGCCCTGCGTTTGCGTTAATACTTTGTCGATTAGTTTTATCTCAAGTTTTTTAGAAAGTTCTTTAATCACCTTGAAATCTCCGCACGTCCAACCTCCCCAATCAACAGGTAAATGTTTCGAATGAAAAGCAAAACCGATCCCCGAAATATGACCTACTTCTATTTTTCCCCAATAATCACCGTCAGGGACGACAAACCCATTTATACTAACCCTCCACAATAGCAACTGATTGTCGTTATCAATAGAATCTACTATTGTTTGAATAGAACTATCTGAGGTCAGTTTATCGTCATCATCCAAATACATTACCCAGCCGCTTTTCACCCCTTTTGCCAACTCGTTTAAATGTAAGTTGTAAGGCGCGGGACTGCATCCGTAACCGCTTGGCTTTTGCCCCGTCTCCGTTTGCTCCTTTAATTTAACATAAGCAGGGTAGTAATCGCAATCAACAGAACCAACTATATGATTGATGTTTTTATATGTTTGCTCGGTTACCGAGTTTCGGCAAATCTCAAATCTGTTAGGTCGGTTGTGCGTTCGGGTAAGTATGTTTATTAAAATAGGGTTAAACATATTTCGGTAAAAAGTAAATGCCTCGTTATCCGTGTTGGTTTTAAGAAACATTAGACCTTGGTCATGATTGTTGTATAGTTTAAAATCTCCACTATGTCCACTACCTCCGCACTTGCCTATCCCATGCTTAATCCCTATCGGCTTTTTTATATAATCAACTTGAACGCCATTATTTGCCTTCCACAGTTTGAAGTCATAATATGCCTCGTAATCTTCGCAAACATCATATTTAATCCCACGACCTACTGAGGTGCAATAAGCAGAACAATGTTTGGGCGCAACACTCAAGTATTGCCTAGCACCCAAATGATAGTAAACTGTTTCTTTGCATCCCATTAATGCAGGCTTGCCATTCTTTAACCATAAGTCAATCGTCTCTTCTATGTAGGTAACAGGGTAATAATCGTCATCCTCAATGAATATTATAAGGTCAATGCCTCTACTTAGCAGGGATTCAATACCTCGCTTGTATCTTTTTGCAATATCTACCTTGCCATTTGTGTTCTTATAATCCACAAACAGCATTATATCGGGCTGGATAGTCTGGTTTAATATCCTTTTTTTGCAAAAATCAACAAATTTAGGACGATCGCCTAGCGTTGGGGTTAAAGTTGCTATTCTCATATCGCTTTCTCCATTTCAGATATTGCATTAAACCCCCTCCTTATGCTAACGTAATTGTCTTTTGCTGCCAACTCAACCGCTTTAGTCTTACATTCGCCCACTTCGATATAATAAAGGTATCTCGAATAGATTGAGAAGTAATGAATTACCTTATATTTAAGCATATTCGCCTTATTGAGTATTTCAATATCGTCAAAATTCTTATTCAAGTACTCGAATACTGTCATTAGTAGTTTGCTTTTTCTTCGATTATCGCTTTATTGCGTTGCCCTTTCTCAACATCGTCAATTATCGTGTAAACTTTAATGTCTTTTATTGCGTTTACGATGTCGTCACTGCTGTTATTCGCCTGTTGGCTTTTTGAACTACCTAGATTGCTTCCAATTGAGGGTAATGTTGTATTGCTAGATGCAATCGCTCCGCCTGCCCTAGTGGCTACGTAACCGCCTCCGCCCCTTGGTGCTGATGCGCCACCTCCGCCGCTTGACCCTTTTACTTTTACGCTTAGAATCTCTTTTACGTTTTTAAAACCGGTAGCTAAAATCCCTATCATAGCAGCAACCTTGGTAACTGTTGGAATAGTTGGATCAGAAAGAACTTGAGAACCTGCAAGGTAGGTGTTAATCGTTGCTTGAGCAAGAGCAAAACTCTTGCCTAAAGCAGTCTCTTTACCCATTAAGTCTGATAACGAACCCATAGCATTAGATATGGCTTGAGCCTCTTCAATTGCAGCTCTTACCCTAATATCGCTTATCTCTTTTTTTGCATTGGTATAATTCTGTTCGTTAATGAGCATTTGATTCTGGAACTCCTGTTCTGCTATTGCTATTTCACTATTCGATAGTAGTTTGTTGCTTAGTGTCAACGCTCTTTGACTTTCTAAGATTGATTTGATTGATAAGTATTCTTGCTCGGCTGTTAATTTACCAAGCATTAATTTCTCTTCGTGTTTTAATCGCTCAAGTGTTAACTCGTCTTCATTTCTTTTAATCCGATCTGCCTTCCTTTTTTCATAGGCCTCTAGGCTGTTTAGCCTTCTCTGCTCTTCTTGCTCCTCTGCCAATTTAGTATAAGCAAGTTGCTGTGCTTCTAACTCCTTTTGGAAAGCACTCTCTTTTGCGGCTAATTCTTGTTTCTCTTTATTGTCCAAGGCTAAAACAGCCGCATGATATTGAGCCTTCACGAGCAATCGCTCCGTTTTTGTTAACTCTTCATTTGCAATCGAAAGTTCATATTCCTGCTTTAAAACATTCTTTAAAGAATCTATATTATCATTGGCTCTCAACTTCATTAAATCTATAACGGCTCTTTTTTCTTTGTTGGCATAATTTTCCCTGTCTTTTCTCATCTGATTTTCCAACCCAGAAAGATTTGCGTTTATCTCAACTCGTTTTTTTAACGATGCTTCTTCTAGCTCATATACTTTTGTTTGTGCCTCAATCTCGGCTTCTTTATCTTCTCGCCCAGACTTAGTCAATGCATTCTTTTCAGCAATTATACGCAGGTTCTCTTTTGCCATAGCCAGTTCTTGGTCTGACCTCTGTAACTCGATTGCCATTGCTGCCTTGGCGGCTGCCATTCTCTCCTCATCACTCTTAGCAAGGTCTTTATATACAAGTTCTAGTTTAGTTATTTCCAATTTTGCTTTAGCCGAACTCTGCTCAAACTCTTTCATCTCATCCTTTAACTTCCGTGCCTCCTCTGCTAGTTTTTTTGTTTCCAAATAAACCTCTTTTATACTCTTCGCGCTTTGGTCTGCACCCGAAAAGAAATTTACAAACACATCAACTAGAGCGTCAAATGCTGCTTTTATTGCCTCAACAACAGCAGCCATTTTATCAGTAGTCTCATAATATCTATCTGTAAATGACTTCCATGCTTTGACCAACATAGCAACAGCACCAACAACTACTAATATAATTAACCCAACGGGATTAGATAAAAGTGCTTTCGCTAATGTTTTCAACCCCATTAAAGAGGTTTTAATAAATGAACTGAAACCACCTTGCAGCATTCCAAATGCTTTCGAACCCGTTGTCCCAAATATGTTAAGCCCACCCATAGCCTTTTCAATCGACTGTTGATAAAGACCTACGTTTGTAGTCCCGTTATTTACACCAAGATTAAAACTATTAACCGCACCCCTCGCATTCTCCACTTCTGCCGATGCTTTTACGTATGCATCACTTAGTTTGATTGTCCCGTCCGCATTCTTAGTGATTAGTCCCGATTGTGTTTTTAGTTCTTTTTCAGCAAGCCTTAACTGTGCTTGTAATTCCTGATAACTCCCTGCCTGCGCTGTTGTGGCTCGGGTAACATCGTCAATTGATTTAACGGATTCTCTATACTCTTTTTTTGCTAAACGGAGTTGCGTTTTTGCTTGCTCAATTTCCTCACTGCTCGCCTCCCCGCCCTTCTTCATTCGATCAATAGCATCGGTTAAACCGTCAATTACCTTCTGAGATTCCGCCGCCTCCTTAGTATATTTATCTAAGTTCGACTCAATGTTTAATAAAATCTTATCTTCTGACATTACGGTAATCTTATTAGTTCAACCTCGCAAAGCATGTTCGGTATAAAGTTACTAATTTTTGGGACATAGAAATACGCTGAATATTGTTTGATGTAAACGGGTATTTTTGGATCGAAACTTTCAATCTCTTTTTTTGGTAGGTTCATTTTTACAACCATCTTTTTTGTTTGGCGTAACATCCGAACGGTTGCATCGTTATAGGTTATTGAAGTTTGCAAATCTATCGAGGCTGCTTTAAATGATTGTGCAATGGTCAAACTCTCTGCTCCTATCTTAGTTGCAACTGCCATGGGTTCCCTTAGTACCATTCTAGGTGTAATGGATTCTTTTTGTTTATAATCGGCTGAGTTCGGGATTGTTTCATACCAGCCTATCCGTGCCATTTTTTCGCCTGAATGGATTACCTCATCACACCCAGCCATTGGCATTGCAAGTACCGTTTTTTCTTTAGGGAGGTTAAAATCATTCACAGCAAACATAGCATCACCGTTTCCCGTGCCAACGTCTTTGTCCTCTTTCCATTTGAATCGATTTAACCTAGCATAATCTAAACGGAAATTCAAAACCTCATCTTCAACAGATAAGTATTCGCTCCAATCTTTAGCGATATATTTATTTTCATAAAGCCGATTTATTGACCATAATTTAATGGTGTTCGTAATAAAATCATAGTCAGGCACTAAACCGAAAAACCCACAGATTGCCTTTACAAACTCGGATTGATTTATTGCAGGCAAATATTCAGCGGGTGCAATTGGCGTGCCTGCACCCATGATTGACGATTCAATATTGTAGCATAAAAAACTCACACCTGCGTACGGTTTAAAAGGTAATTCAGTTGCTGGCCTCTTAAAACGAATAGAATCACCAACCAATAAATCAGCGGACAAATAAAACCCAAAATTATTTTTCTCTAAATGTTCAGAAACAACAACCCCACCAACAAAACCCTCGATGTAATCAGGACCAGCAACAATATCTAAAGGTGAATTTCTGTAGCCTAGAAAAAAGAAGTGTTTCCCACTGACCTTGGCGTGGTAAGCATTTGATGAAATAGTATTAAAAGGGTCAAAAATGATATTATCGAGGATTATTATTCCGTTAGGAGCGGGTATTGTTTCGTCAGTTTCGGCTAAAAACCCTTGTACCGATTCTTTTGAAGTCTTTAAAGTATTGATAGGAATAAACATCCTATTGAAGTACTCATCATTAGCAATATCATTCTCTAATTTGTAACCCTCAAAAATCTTATCAAAGATATGTTTTGCACGAACGCAACACCTCAACTCTTCTGCCTTGAATTGCAACGGGTCAGTATTGCCAACGAGTAACCCGTCATCTGAATAGTCAGCAAGCAAGTACTGATAATCTGAATTGTTTTTTAGCGAGTTTGCAGCGGTGATCGCATCCCACGTATGTGCTAAATCGCTTAAATCAATATTGTTTATTGTAAGTTCTTTTAGCGTATCGAAAATAAACGAGGCTCCTGAATAAATAGAACAGTAATAAAATAGGTTATCTACCCTGTTTATTGCTAGCCTACCTTTGGGGATAAGTTCCACCCCATCCTTAACTTTCACCTCCAACGCTTCATAAGGTAGATTAGTTTCTGAATTAACAGATGATGCATTTTGGAACAAAGCATCCATCTTACGGGTTCGCTTTACTTTAAATTCTCGGGTAAAATCGGACTTGAAAGAATCGAGTTTGCCAACCTCATTCACCTGCTTGGTAATTGGGACAACCTCATCATCTGCCAAATCCAATACTACACCATCATAAATTATCTCAATCATACTCTCTCTATTTTGATTGAATCTAAATAAGCGTTTACATCCATATTATACTCAGGGGCTAAAGGTAGGTTCATTACTGAAAAACGTATGAACCTAACTGGTTTGTCTTTAGGTACGTTTTTAGTTTGTAAATGAATTTTCTTCTTCTCGGAATAAAGCCCATTAAAAGTATCGCCCCCCGATTCTACTATGTTAGCCCCAGGGTTTAAATCTAATTTGATAACCGTATGATTGGCGAGTTCTTGATAATAAGGGGGGTAAGCCCCTTGCATAGCGGAGGCTATTATCGTTGTTCTTATCGTTCCGTAATTATCAGCGTAATTGGGTAATTCTAAAGTTATTATTCCAAGATTAGCCTCGTCATAAGGTAATGCTGCATACTTGTCAATAGCAAAACGCAAAGTATCATCACCGCTAATAGTAGCCTTGCTAACTATTGCGTTATTCGTTTCAATGGTAAACCCGAAAGGCATTGCATCGGCTGAATTGAACGGCTCGAAATAGATTAATTTAGGCGGTAAAGTATTGTCATCATCCTGAACTAGCACGCCAACGTCAATCAACTCGGCTCGTATGATTAGCGTATAAGCATCTATTGAGGTATTGCGAACGGCGAATGAATCTTTATCGATTTTAATCAAAGCCCAACGACCATTCAGAAATGCTCGCACCTCTTCGGCATAAATGATACCTTTTAACCCCTCGAATATTTTACCGCTTATTCCCTCAACGCCTAAAGTATAAAAAGTTTTCACACCTACACCCGTTGCCTCTTCAACTTTGGAAATTATGCTAAACCGTTCTTTTGTTTGCGTACCTAAAACAGTACCAACTTTTTCACTCTCCGTTGGATTGAATTGAAAATGATGCCAGCCGTTCATAAAATATCGAACGTATAACCCTTTGTTACATCTGTTGATTTTTATTCTCATTTCATTCTAATCTAATCCATCCTCATTTCTAGGACAAGTCCCCCACACGGGGTAGTTTGCTGGTGTTAAGGCTGAATCTAAAGCAAAATTACTAGGCTCATTTAGTATGTTTCGCACACACCACTGACTAAGGTCTTGGTTGAATGAGGTTGCACCGTAAAACATAACATTCATATCCGTAACCTTACTCACATCCCAATTACTAATGTCTTGGTTAAATGAGGTTGCATCGCCAAACATATAACTCATATCCACAACGTTACTCACATCCCAACTGCTAATATCTTGGTTAAATGAGGTTGCATCGCCAAACATAGCATTCATATCCGTAACCTTACTCACATCCCAACCGCTTATGTCTTGGTTGAATGAAGAGGCTCGGTAAAACATAGAACCCATATCCACAACGTTACTCACATCCCAACTGCTAATATCTTGGTTAAATGAGGTTGCATCGCCAAACATAGCATTCATATTTGCAACCTTACTCACATCCCAACTGCTAATATCTCCGTTAAATGAGGTTGCTTCTTCAAACATAGAACTCATATCAGTAACGTTACTCACATCAGGTTTATCAGTTGCACTAAATCCCGCCAAATTAGAGCAGCCAAAAAACATTACTATGCATGATTGCCATTTATTTGAACCCCATTGACTAACATCCTTTAGCATATCTTTTACCACCCCGTTATTAATCCTCAACCACGGAAACTGCCCATAAATCTTTATCGTATAATCTCCACTTGCTGCATAGGTATGGGTAAGGTTAGCATCGTCAAAACTCTTAACGCTCTTCAATTCTGAACCATCGCCAAAATCAATCATTGCATCATACACGCCAATATCACCAGCGGGTATAGTGAAACTTCCTGCGGGTATAGTCCATTCGGTAATGAATAGAGCAACCTCACTCACCACCCCATTAACCACTATATTTTTATTTATGCCAGTTGTAGTGTTCGCGATAAAGCCGTTGTTTTGCCCAACCGTTGCGCTGTTCATCCTAACATAAATAGTCCTTTCAGAAACTACACCGCCAATATGGCTTATGGTTATGCCAGTTACCCATGCTGCATTATCGCTTGAAATTTCCCAGCCAGTTGGTGCATTTATTTGAACGTTACTAATTATATTTTCGCCTTTGATTGTGTAGGTCTGAACATCGCTTGGCATACCTTGCTTAGCGGTGAAACTCATTGCATACTTAGAAATGTATAGCATAGGCGGAGGCAATATATCAGGCAAAACTAAAGGTGTAAACGCTCCAACCTTAGCCCAAACATTTAGCGCAAAAGTAACGTTTGCCCCTATGTTATTACTACTCCCAAATCCAAAGGTAGTGGGATTCATTGTACATTGCTTCCAGCCGTCATCGGTCAATAGATGTATGTATTTAGAACCCAATAGCCCCGAAATAGCGTTTAGTTGCCGTTTCGTTAACTGGTCATCACCCAGTTGAATAGTGTATTTTAAATCTAAGGCAGTTGTTGTTAACGTTTCGGCTGCACCTCGGAAAGCCCAATAATGCCAGCCCTCGTAATACCAGCGCAAATAGTATATTCTAGTTCTATGCTTTACCGCTATTCTCATGTCAATTTTATATCAATGTAATCGCAAATCGCTTGAACTTGTGCCTCGTCAACCTTTACGCTGTTCAAATAACCTTTACCAGCATTATTCAGAACGTCCGTTTTTGTACTTAAAAGACCGCCGCTTGCATCGTAATTTTTGCGCTCAAACGTTATAGAGTTCTTCGTTGGCTTCCAAAAGAACTGAACATCAAAGGGAGTCCCCAGCCAGTAAGTTGGCTTATCGAATAGGTTGAAGAATTTGCCATTCCAATACTCCCACAAATTACACCCCTGCTCTTTGCTTCTAACCGCATAGGCATAGTACCAAGTGTGCGGCTCAACTGTGAATGCATTTGTATCTCCATCAAATCGCTCTCTATATTCCAGTTGAAACTTACCGCTTTGGTTTACCTCAACATCGCTAACATTGACGTAAGCCCCTACCTTATCCATTTTTATTTTAGATTGCAAAGAACTGCTAATGTCGGCTTCAATTACTCCGTTGGGGCTGGGGCTGAACCGCCTTGTCGTCTCCTCGTAAACTCCATTAATCTTTAGCCTAATCTCTAGGTATGCATTGGGTGTATCAATAGGTGAAATGATATACTTCCAGTCTGAGTTTAACCTTAACTCAAATGACCGTGCAACAGTTACCGAACCATTAACAGTGCTTACAATAGTTAGTTTCACCATCTTATCCAACTGCATATCATAGACAAGTATCTCGCCTCCGTTAACCCCGATAACACCCATGTCATGATTTATCGTGGCGTTACCAGAATCAGTTACGCTCAATATTGATGCATCCTTTTTTTGAAAAGTAAATATAACAGGGCACTCAGTCGCAACCAAATATGATGTTTCGGCTGGTGAACTATCTGGTATTACTACCGCTGGTATTCCCTCAAGTGTTATCATAACTTTACTAAATTAGATGTTATTTTTAATGCTGCTTGGTGTATATCTTTTCTAATCATTGCAACCGATTCTTTTATTATCGTATCGTAAATGTCAATGTATTTGCCGTTTCTATAATGCTTCGTTCCGTGTTTATTAATATACCATGCCAACCCTTTAGCCTCGTTAATTTTGCCCTTGGCTGTTTTGCTCGTAAACATATTCCGCTTATCCATCCAAGCATAAATGGCTTTCCCGAAATCGGTAAGCTTGCCAGGCCCTGCTTTGCTCCCTCTTTTTGCGGGGCCACGTCCATATTGAACAACAGAGAACCAATAAGGTACTAATATTTTACCTTTGGTCGCATCACCCTCAACATGCACTAACCTACGAATCGAAGGGCTAAGCGGCTCGTTATAGAATGACTTACCCTCTTTGAATATCCTATCAACTATCTTGTCTAAAGAATCTTTAACATTGAACGTATCCATATAAGTCGATTGCTTTAAATGTCATACTCCAGCCTATTGCATTGAAATCTGATTGCGGTTCTTGAAACTTGTTAACTGGTATTGTTTTTAAGCCCTTTATCAAACCCGTTTTAATTAGATTTGCTACAAACGATTTAGAGCACGTTCTAAGGCTCTTTAATAGTCCGTAGTTCATATTAGCCACTTCTTCAAAGTTAACCTGCGAAATGAACGCTATCTTAATCATAACAGCATCATCAATACCGTTCGAGTTAAGAATAAACTCAGACTCGTCAAACTCATCAATCAAACAAATAACATCACCTCGCTTCTTCTCATCGAGTAGAATGTTCTGCATCGCCTCACGATCATAAATAACCTCGGTTGCTCCTGCCTTCCTTGCTGCCGTTTCTAAGATTGTTTTCATTTGTTTTGGGCTATTTTAATTTGACTGTAACGCTCTTGAAAATCTTGGCTTTCTTTTTCACTCCAGAGCAAAGCAAAAACTACATTGTACTCTTCCATGTGAGCATCGGTTAGTTTAACCTTACACTTATCTGCTATCAATTCTAAAATATTGAGGTCTGAAAATGGTTGCAACTTATCAATCTCCGCTGCCTGCATTGCCTTAGTTGGAGGTCTATTTAGTTTCTCGTTCTCAATCGTAACCATTTCAGTAAACAGATTTACCAACCTAGTCAGTACTGGAT
>LSQX01338848.1_pt1 | contig 22402 bp, 21 predicted proteins | sample 654561 | NCBI WGS metagenome assembly LSQX01 (sample SAMN04489861, study PRJNA283612) | anaerobic digester metagenome | isolation source: 4 biogas reactors fed with cattle manure at either 37C or 55C with and... | place: Denmark: Kongens Lyngby | collected 2014
AAGGAGTCGGAGCCGATGGTCAGCCCGATACCCTTTGTGGCCGCCTTGCGCATGTTGGCCAATTGACCGAAACGGGTGCTGATCTCATCATCCTCTTCCGCTTGGAGCTAAGCGGCCAGCGCAGTTCGATGAGCTACTACTGGGGCTCTGCCGTTTGCCTGTTTGTGGTAACCATCATCCTGTTTTACCACCTGGACAAAATAACCATTATCAACGAAAACCGCCTGCGTACACGCCTGGCGATGAGCCTGCTGGAGGAGGACAAAGCCCGCTTTGGCGAATTGATCTCCCAGCAGGAGGAGACGCTGCGCATCAAGCACGATATCCGCCAGCACCTGATGACGCTGCAATACCTGCTTGGCGAAAAAGACCTGGACGGCGCGCGCAGTTACCTGGACCGGGTGCTGGAGCAAAAGGTGCTGAACAACCATCTGTTCACCACCGGCAACCCGATTGTGGACAGCCTGATGAGCCGTAAAATCCCCCACATCAAATCCCAGGGGATTGATATCCAGCTCAATATGATGATCCCCACCCACCTGCCGGTGGATGATATGGATTTGTGCGTGCTGCTGTCAAACCTGCTAATCAACGCGCAGGAAGCCTGCGAGCGCATGCAGGCGCAGGACGAGGGCAGAAAAAGATCCATCCAGCTTGATATGTCCCAAAAGAAGAACTTTTTATATATCTATGTTGAGAACAGCTACAACGGGAAGTTAATCTATCAAAACGGCCGCTATCAAAGCACAAAAGAAAACACCAATATCAGCGGCATTGGCCTGAACAATATTGGCATTATTGTAGACAAGTATCACGGCATTATGGAAATTACGCACGACGCCGAAACCTTCCGCGTGCGCATCATGCTGCCAATGTAGGACACCTTGACAAAAAAATGGGCTACCGATAAGGGTAGCCTCATTTTTTATGATGTCTTGTGTTAGAAAGCCAGGTACAGCAGGTAGAGACCCATCGCCAAGATCAGCGCGCCCATCACCAGGCGCAGCGCCAGGCTGAACTTGCCGTATTGGCCGCTGGCGGTGATGCGCCGCGCGAAGCCCACAGAGGTGCCCGCCAGCACCGCCAGGGCAGAGTGCCCCACGGAGTACAGCAAAAGGAGCAGGATGCCCCAGAGCACCTGGCCCTGGCCTGCGACCAGTGCCAGCAGCGCGATGAGCATCGGGGTGGCGCAGGGGCTGGAGAACAGCCCGCCCAGGGTGCCCGCGATGAAAGCGCCGGCGTAGCCCTGCCGCTTGGTGCGGGACACCAGGTAGCTGGAGGGGATGAACTCAAACAGCTCCCAGGTTTGCAGCGCCATGAGCACCATCAAAATACCGAGAACCAGGTTCCACCAGCGCTGGGCGCCGCCCATGAGCACGCCGGCTGTTGCCGCGATGACGCCCAGCACCGTAAAGGTGACCGTGAGCCCCACGGCGAAGGTAAGGGACAGTTTGAGCGGGCGGCGCTTGTCCTCCTGGTTGGCGTCGCTGCCCACATAGCCGATGATGAGCGGGATGGAGGCCAGGGAACAGGGCATGAGCGAGGTGACCGCTCCCGCGACCAGCGCGATGAGCGGCGCCAGCCATTGGTTTTGTCCCAGCAGGTTGCTTAGCGTCTCAAGTATCTCGTTCATTGGAAACCCCCATGTCCGCCAGGATCAGTTCAAACGCCTCGTCATCCAGGATGCCCACATGCACCGTCAGCGCGTGGTCCTCGGTGCCCTGCAGGTTGTAAAAATCAAACTTGAGGCCCGCCTGCTCCACCTTTTCGCTGGGCTTGTAGGGCGTGCCGTCGGCGTTGAACAGCACCTGGGTGGGAATGACCATGATGGGGTAGTCCCCGGCCAACTCCGGATGCTCCCACACGTCAAAGAACTTGATGACCGCGCGGCCGATGTTTTGCGCGTGCGCTTTCTCCAGCGCGGGTTTCATCACCTGGCAGGGGGCGCAATCCTCCGCGCCAAAGTCCATGATGACGGGCAGTTTGTGGCTGAGGTAGCCTTCCAGGTCCACACTGGTTTCAATCAGGCGGAAGGCGGGGTTGTCGGCCGTCAGGGCTTCCTGACGCGCCTGCGCCGCCTGGCGCTCGTTGTTTTTCATCAGATACAGGCCGCCGATGACGGCCAGAATGACGATTGGGATAAGGATTTGAAGCAGTCGTTTGTTCTTCATCATACTCTCCTACATTAAAACAGTCATAAAAATGACCGCGGGTTGCTGTGTTTGCATATATACCCCACTTCACAAAACCCAAACCAAAAGCTATTTTGAGGGGTAGAAAAACCAGGGAAAGTAATGTAGAATGGTGCCAGTTGGTTTGCGCGACATTCAAATATGACAAACGGAGGACGGATGATGAAGAAGGCATGGATTTTACAGGGCGGCTGGGACGGGCATGAGCCGCACTTAACCAGCAAGCGCTTTCAGAAAATGCTGGAAAACAATGGCTATGAGGCTGTTATCCACGATACCCTGGACGTGCTGGCGGACCTGAACGCCCTGATGCAGCTGGACTTGATTGTCTTTTGCTGGACGATGGGCCAGATTAAAAACGAATACACCGAAAACGTGTCCAAGGCCGTCGGCGCGGGGGTGGGGCTGGCCGGCTGCCACGGCGGCATGTGCGATTCCTTCCGCAATGACACGCACTGGCAGTTTATGACCGGCGGGCAGTGGGTAAGCCATCCGGGCGGGGACGGCATCCACTACACGGTGCACATCAACCACGGCTCCTCCCCCATCACACAAGGTCTTGCTGATTTTGAGGTAGAAAGCGAGCATTACTACCTGCACATTGACCCGGCAATTGAAGTGCTGGCCACCACGCGCTTCCCCTCTGTGCCCTATTACCACATCAGCAACAAGCCAGTGGACATGCCGGTGGCCTGGACCAAGTACTGGGGCAACGGCCGGGTGTTCTACACCTCGCTGGGCCACCATGATGACGTGTTTGACAAGTCTCCCACTGCTGGTGTGTTGATGGAGCGCGGGCTGGTCTGGGCGGGCGAGGGCAAGGCCTACGCGATTGAACACAAGCTGGACACCACACGCTTTGAGAACAAGGCGCAGATGTATTAAATGAGTACGTGATATGAAACACGCGGACATCATCAAAAAAATGACGCTGGAAGAAAAGGTGGCCCTGGGCTCCGGCCTGGGCTATTGGCAGACCAAGCCTTATCCGGAGCACGGCATCCCATCCATCTTCCTGGCAGACGGGCCGCATGGCCTGCGCAAGCAGGAGACAGCGGGCGACCACCTGGGCCTGGATGCCAGCGTCAGCACCACCTGCTTCCCCACCGCCAGCGCGCTGGCTGCCTCCTGGGACGTTGACCTGCTGCGCGATGTGGGCGACGCCCTGGGCAAGGAAGCCGTCAAAATTGGCGTCAACGTGATCCTGGGCCCTGGCGTGAACATGAAGCGCAACCCCCTATGCGGCCGCAATTTTGAGTATTACAGCGAGGACCCCTACCTGGCGGGCAAGCTGGCTGCCGCTTGGATTCAGGGCGTGCAGCAGCACAAGGTGGGCGTGTCCATGAAGCATTTCGCCTGCAACAGCCAGGAAACCCGGCGCATGGCCAGCGACAGCCTGGTGGATGAGCGCGCGCTGCGGGAATACTATTTGCCCGCCTTTGAAACCGCCGTGAAGGAGGCGCAGCCCACCACCCTCATGTGCGCCTACAACCGCCTAAACGGCACCTACTGCAGCGACCACAAGCGGCTGCTGACCGACATCCTGCGGGATGAATGGGGCTTTGACGGCCTGGTGGTGACCGATTGGGGCGCGATGCATGACCGCATCGAAAGCATCAAGGCCGGCCTGGAATTGGAGATGCCCGACAGCAAGGGCCGCTTTGACGCGGAAGTGATCGCGGCCGTGCGATCCGGCGCCTTGGATGAAGCCTTGATTGACCGGATGGTGGACCGCATCCTTACCCTGATTGACCGCTGCCCCAACCAGGAGGCCGGTCACCTGCCCCCGGACTTGTTTGACCAGCACCACCAGCTGGCGCGCCGGATTGCTGCTGACTGCGCCGTGCTATTAAAGAATGAGGAAGGCATCCTGCCGCTTACGCAGCCGGAGCGGGTGAACATCATTGGCGCCTTTGCCAAGACGCCCCGCTACCAGGGCACCGGGTCCTCCCAGGTGACGCCCACGCAGCGCTCAAGCGTGCTGGATGGTTTCACAGCGCATAACGTCCCCTACCGCTTTGCGCAGGGGTATACACTGACGGATTCTGCGGATGAGGCACTGGCGCAGGAAGCGCTGGAGCTGGCCAAAGGCACGGATCCGCTGATTTACTGCATCGGGCTGACCGAGCTGTACGAGAGCGAGGGCTTTGACCGCGCCACCCTGTCCCTGCCCCAAAACCAACTGGCGTTGCTGGACAAGTTGGCGGCGGTGAACCAGAACATCATCGTGCTGCTGATTGGCGGCGCGGCCATGGAGATGCCCTGGCTTGGGCAGGCCAAGGCCGTCCTGCACATGCACCTGGGCGGGCAGGCAGTGGGGCTGGCCGCGGCGGATCTGCTGATGGGCCATGTGAACCCAAGCGGCAAGCTGGCGGAGACCTATCCCTTGGCCTATGAGGACGTGATCAGCAGTTCCTATTACACCAGGGTGCCCGAGCAGGTGCCCTATTATGAAAGCATGTTTGCCGGCTACCGGTATTTTGATTCCGCAAGCAAGCCCGTCCTCTTCCCCTTTGGCTATGGTTTGTCCTACACCACCTTTGCATACCGGGATTTAAGCGTCAAACAGACGGGGGAGCACGAGGCGGAGGCGCGCTTGCTTGTGCGCAACACCGGAACACGAGACGGCGCGGAGGTGGTCCAACTGTACGTGGCGCCGCAGACCGGCGGTGTCTACCGCCCCGCGCAGGAGCTGAAGGCCTTTTCCAAAGTGTTCTTAAAGGCAGGTGAGGAAAAGGAAGTCACCCTGTCCCTCACCGCGCGCAGCTTTGCTGTTTACAATGACAAGGCCAAGGCCTGGCTGGTGGAGGCCGGCGCCTATGAAATCCGCGTCGGCGCCAGCAGCCGGGATATCCGTCTGACCCAAACGCTCACCTTACCCGGCGTGCCCGCTGTCAAAAGCGCGTGTGACCCCTGGTATTACACCTTTGATGGCATTCCCGGCAAACAGGCGTTTGAAAGCATTTACGGCCCGTATGCGGACTTTGTTCTAGCCACAAAGGGCACCTACAGCACCGATTCTTCCCTCAAGGAGCTGGCGCGAACCAGCCTGCTTGCCCGGGCGCTGTTCAAAATCGTGGAAAGGCAGATGGCCAAGTTTACCAACAAGGGCGTAGTGGATTATGACAGCCCGCAGTTTAAGATGATGATGGATACCGCGGCCAACAGCCCCATCCGCGCGCTGGCGCAGTTTATGCCAGACGTCCTGTCTATCCACCAGGCCAGGGGGCTGGTGGACATCGCCAACGGCCAAATACTCAAAGGCATAAAGGGGCTGTCCCAACGAAACAAGCCCGCAAAATAAATCCTTTCCCACCGACCTCCCAGCCCCGCAGACTGCCCGCGAGGCTGGTTTTTATTGGGGAAACCTGATTTTACATGGATTTTACAATCCCCTGCAGGCCGACTTTACATGCCCCGTTTATCTTCTATTTGGATTCAGACGAATCCATCATTAAAGGAGGAAAACTACCACATGATGAAGAAATTACTGGCCCTGATTCTTGCCCTGACCGCCCTGAGTGCCTTCGCGCTGGCGGAGTTTGACCTGTCCCAGACCATCGCGGTCGTCTCCCGTGAAGAAGGCAGCGGCACCCGCGGCGCCTTCATCGAGTTGACCGGCGTGCAAAAGAAGAACGACGAAGGCAAGGACCAGGACTATACCTATGCCGAAGCCGACTTTGTCAACGGCACCTCCCTGGTGATCACCACGGTGTCCACCAACCCCGCCGCCATCGGCTATGCCTCCCTGTCCTCCGTGCTGCTCAACGACACCGTGAAGTCCATTCGGATTGACGGCGTGGAGCCCACCACCGAGAACATCCTCAACAAGACCTATCCTATCGCCCGCCCCTTCAACCTGGTGTCCAAGGGCGAGTTGACCAACCCCCTGGCCGTTGACTTCATGAACTTTGTGATGAGCAAGCAGGGTCAGGAAGTGGTCGCCGAAGACGGCCTGGTGCCCGTGAACCAGGAAGCCGCGGAGTACACCGCTGCCAACCTGTCCGGCCTGCTGGTTGTGGGCGGGTCCACCTCTGTCGCCCCGGTGATGGAGCTGCTGGCCGAAGCCTATACGGAACTGAACCCCGAGGTGGAAGTGGACGTGCAGTCGACCGGTTCCTCCGCTGGCGTGACCGGCGCTTTGGACGAGACCTACATGATCGGCATGGCCTCCCGCGAGCTCAAGGACAGCGAGATCGAAAACGGTGCCCTGGCTGTGGCCATCGGGATTGACGGCATCGCGGTCATCAACGCCCTGGACAACCCTGTCTCCGACCTGACGCTGGAGCAGGTGCGCCAGATCTACACCGGTGAAGTCACCACCTGGGACGCCGTGGCAAAATAAATGATGAAACATCGGACATTGCGTGCCGAAGGACTCATGCGGGGGCTGTTCTTAGCCTCCGCATGCGTCTGTGTTCTGGCCGTATTCTTTATCAGCGCCTTTTTGTTTGTAAACGGCTTGCCGTTCTTCGCCAAATACTCCGCGCTGGATTTTATCACTGGCACCGAGTGGGCGCCGCTGCGGGATGTGTTTGGCATCCTGCCCATGATTGTGGGCAGCTTTTATGTAACCTTCATTGCCCTGTTAATCGGCGCGCCCATTGGCGTGTTTACCGCCATTTTGCTGGCCTGCTTCGCGCCCAAGCCCGTGGTGAAGGTGATGAAGCCGGCGGTAGCTCTCTTGGCTGGCATCCCCTCTGTGGTCTATGGCTTTTTTGGGTTGATGGTGCTGGTGCCGCTCTCCCGCACCCTGTTTGGCGGCACGGGTAAAAGCGTGCTGGTGGCCAGCGTCTTGCTGTCCATCATGGTGCTGCCCACCATCATCCAGACCTCGGAAGCCGCCATCCGCGCGGTGCCGCAAAGCTACTACGAGGGCAGCCTGGCGCTGGGCGCCACGCATGAGAGCAGCGTATTTCGCGCTGTGGTCCCGGCCGCGCGCTCGGGCATCATCTCCGGCATTGTGCTGGGGCTGGGCCGCGCTATTGGCGAGACCATGGCCATCATCATGGTGGCCGGCAACAACCCGCGCATGCCCGGCAACATCCTGTCCGGTGTGCGTACATTGACGGTAAACGTCTTGATGGAGATGGGCTACGCCGCGGATGTGCACCTGGAAAGCCTGATTGCCACCGGCGTGGTGCTCTTTGTGATCGTCATGGCGATCAACTTCCTGTTCTCCTTCATTACACGCAAGAGGATCGCCCAATGACAAACCAAGCTTTATCACCCGCCAGGCCGGTTCATCAGGTGCCAACGCGGCACCGGCTGCGGCTGGGCTCACGGATATTGAAAGCCCTGTGCTGGCTGGCCGGGCTGATCACCATGTCCTCCCTGGTGCTGATTGTGGTGTATGTGCTGGCGCGCGGCATCCCGCACCTGAAGCCCTCCATGTTCGCGGTGAAATACAACTCCCGCAACGTGTCCATGCTGCACGCCATCATCAACACCATCACCATGACGGGCCTGGCGCTGATGTTTTCCGTGCCCGTGGGCGTGATGGGCGGCATCTACCTGGCGGAGTACGCCAAGCCCGGTAGCCGCCTGGTGCGCATGATCCGCGTGACGGCGGAGACCTTGGCCGGTATTCCCTCCATCGTATACGCCTTATTTGGCCAATTGGCCTTTGTCATCACGCTGAAGATGGGCATCTCGATCCTTTCAGGCGCGCTGACGCTGGCCATCATGACGCTGCCTTTGGTATTGCGCCAGACGGAGGAATCCCTGCTGTCCGTGCCCATGAGCTACCGCGAGGGCAGCTTTGGCCTGGGCGCCGGCAAACTGCGCACCACGCTGCGCATTGTGCTGCCGCCAGCCACCCTGGGCATACTGGCCTCGGTGCTGCTGTCCATCGGGCGCATTTCCGGTGAGACCGCGGCTTTGATTTACACCTCCGGCACCGCCACACGCATCGCGTCTTTGGGCAAGTCCGGGCGCACCCTGTCGGTGCATCTGTACCAGTTGCAGCAGGAGTCGCGCTACACGGATGAAGCCTTCGCGGTAGCCGTTGTGCTGCTGTTGATTGTCATCATCATGAACGCGCTGTCCTCCTTTATCGCCGGCAGACTTTCCAAGAAAGGGTAAACCATGACCATATTTGAACAAACCGGCAGCCGCGCTGCCGTGAACGATACAAACGATGTCAAATTCTCCATTAAAAACCTGGATTTGTTTTACGGCAATTTCCAAGCCCTCAAGCAGATCAACATGGACATCATTCAGCGCCAGGTGACTGCCTTAATCGGGCCGTCGGGCTGCGGCAAATCCACACTGCTCAAGTCCTTAAACCGCATGAACGACCTGGTGATTGATACCAGGATTACCGGCCAGGTGCAGCTGGGCGGCATGGACATCTACAGCCCGCAGACGGATGTCAACCTGCTGCGCAAGCGCGTGGGCATGGTGTTCCAGAAGCCCAATCCCTTCCCGATGAGCATTTATGACAACATCGCCTACGGTCCCCGGACGCACGGGGTGCGCAGCAAGGTGAAGCTGGACGATTTGGTAGAGCAGGCGCTCAGGCGCGCAGCCCTTTGGGACGAGGTGAAGAACGACCTGAAAAAATCAGCCATGGCCATCTCCGGCGGCCAGCAGCAGCGCCTGTGCATCGCGCGCTGTCTGGCGGTGCAGCCCGAGGTAATTTTGATGGACGAGCCCACCTCGGCTCTGGACCCCATTTCCACCTCCAAAATTGAAGACCTTGTGCATGAGCTCAAAGACGAATATACTGTTGTTATCGTAACGCACAACATGCAGCAGGCGGCGCGCATCAGCGACAGCACAGCCTTCTTCCTGTTGGGAGAAATGATTGAGATGGACAAGACCACCAACCTGTTCGCAAGCCCCCAGGACCCGCGGACAGAAAACTACATCACAGGGAGGTTTGGTTGATGCGGTTATTATTTGACGCACAGCTGCAAAAGCTCAACAGCGAGATGATCATCATGGGCAGCATGATTGAGCAGGCCATCAAAACTGCCGGCGAATTATTGATCAGCCGCGACCAGGACACCGCCATGGCGCTCAAGCGCGGGGACAGCGAGATTGACCGCAAGGAGCGGGAGATTGAGTCCCTGTGCATGCGCATGCTGTTGATCCAGCAGCCGGTCGCCAGGGATTTGCGCGTGATTTCCTCCACCCTCAAGATGATTACGGACATGGAGCGCATCGCGGACCAGGCGTCTGACATCGCGGAGATTTTGACCATGCCGCTGCACGGCGCGGTCATCCCCTTCCCCGAGCAATTGCAGCACATGGCGCGCGAGACCGCCCTGATGGTCAACCGCGCGATTGACGCCTATGTCAAGCGCGACGCGGACCTGGCCAGCGAGGTCATCGCGCATGATGACGTGGTGGACGGCCTGTTTACCCAGGTGAAGGAGAACATCGTGGCCTTGATTAATGAGGACCATACCAAAGACAGCATGCAGCTACTGGACATGCTGATGATTGCCAAGTATTTTGAGCGCAGCGCCGACCACGCAGTCAATATCGCCGAGTGGGTGGAATACGCCGTGAGTGGCCTGTACAAGGGAGAGCGCCTGCAGTGATCTATTCGGTAGAAGACGACCAGGCCATCCTGGATTTGGTACTGTATGCCCTCAGGCAAGCCGGGTTTAAGGCCCGCGGCTTTTTGGACGGGCAGCAGTTTTTAGACGCGCTGGAGGGCGATTTGCCGGAGTTGGTCCTCCTGGACCAGATGCTGCCGGGCACGGATGGCTTAACCCTGCTGTCCCACCTGCGTGCCAACGAACGCACGCGGCACATCCCCGTCATCATGCTCACCGCCAAAGGGGCTGAGATGGACAAGGTGCGCTCCCTGGACGCGGGCGCGGATGACTACATTGTCAAGCCCTTTGGGGTGATGGAGCTGCTCTCCCGCATCCGCGCGGTGATGCGCCGCAGCGAGGCGCCCGAGCCGGCTGAACAATGGACAGCGGGCCCCATCCACCTGGACGCCGACCGCTGGGAGGCGGCGGTGGACGGCGAGAAGATCAGCCTGACCAACAAGGAGTTCCGCCTGCTGCAGGTGCTCATCTCCCGCCAGGGGCTGGTGTTTACCCGCGACCAGCTCTTAAACCAGGTGTGGGACATGGACTACCTGGGCGACACGCGCACCGTGGACATGCACGTGCGCACCCTGCGCGCCAAGCTGGGCGAAGCAGCCAGCTGGATCCAGACCGTGCGCGGGGTGGGCTACCGCATGGCCAGCGATTTGAACGAGGAATGAAGCCTTGAAAAAGCGTATTTTTATCATCTATTTGGCCCTGGTGCTGGTGTTCGCGCTGGCGGCCACGCTGCTGGCCAGCACGATTGTGCTGTCCGTCGCCAGGAACAACCTGATTACCCGGCTGCAAACAGAGGCGCTGCAAATTGAAAACGCCATCAAGGAGCGCGGATTGGACGCGGTGCTGGAAGGGCTGATCAGCCCCTCCCGCGTCACCCTGATCCGGCCGGATGGCAGCGTGGCCTATGATTCCTGGGCCAATGAGCCCCTGGAAAACCACGCCGACCGCCCGGAGATAAAGGACGCGCAAAATGAAGGGACGGGCGTGGCCGTGCGCTACTCCCAGACCACCAAATCAACCGCTATCTACGTCACCCGCGCGCAGGCGGATGGCAATGTGCTGCGTGTCGCGGCGGCGGAACGCGTCGCTCGTGGCATCGCCAACAGCATGCTGCCCTGGCTGATCTTTGGCCTGGTGCTGCTGGTGATCTTCTCCGCCGTGTTCGCCCGCTATTTCAGCGGCCGGCTGCTGCGGCCCATCACCGGCATTGACCTGGCAAAGCCGGAGGAAGCCGTGGTCTATGACGAACTGCTGCCGCTGGTCAAAAAGCTGGATGAGCAAAACCGTGAAAACCTGGCGCAGCTGGCACAGCTGGAAGCCAGCCGGCAGGAGTTGAAAACCCTGCTGGAAGGCATGCACGAGGGCTTTATTGCCTTAAATGACAAGGGCGCCATCACCCTGATGAACCCCAGCGCGCAACGCATGCTGGGCGTGAAAGCGGAGGACGCCCGCGGGCGGTTATTGATGGAGATCAACCGCAGCCAGGCGATGATCGACCTGCTTAGCGCGCTGCAGGAGCAGGGCAGCGGCGAGGGCATGCTGCAGATGGACGGCAAAAGCTATCAGCTGTTCGCCAGCCGCATTGACGGCACGCAAAGCGCGGTGCTGATTATCAGCGACCAGACCGAAAAAACCGCTGGCGAAGCCATGCGCCAGCGCTTTACCGCCAATGTCTCCCACGAGTTGCGCACCCCGCTCACCACCATCCGCGGCTGCGCGGAGCTGCTGGTCAATGACATGGTCAAGCCCGAGGACCAGGCGCAGTTTTACCAGAAAATCCACCAGGAAAGCCAGCGGATGCTGACACTGGTAGAGGACATCCTGCGCCTGTCCAGCCTGGATGAGGGCTATTTGAAGGGGCTGAGCGAGCAGGTGAACCTGTACCAGGTGGCCCGCGAATCCTGCCAGACGCTGGAATTGCTGGCGCAGGAGAAGGGCATCACCCTCTCCCTTACGGGCGAGGACGCGCAGGTGCTGGGTGACGCAGCCTTATTGGGCGAGTTGTGCACCAATTTGATTGACAACGCCATCAAATACAACAAGGAACACGGGCGCGTGGATGTGCAGGTGGAAAACACCCCCCTGGGCGCCAAATTGACGGTATCTGACGACGGCATCGGCATGTCCAAGGAGCATCAGGAGCACGTGTTTGAGCGCTTCTACCGCGTGGACAAAAGCCGCTCCAAGGAGACAGGCGGCACAGGCCTGGGGCTGTCCATCGTGAAGCACGCGGCGGAGGTGCACCGCGCCAAGATCAGCCTGGAAAGCGAGGACGGGCAGGGAACAAAGATTGTCGTTGGCTTCCCGGCGGTGCAGAAGGAAGGCTGAAAACCTGACCTGAACACAACAGATATGCGGAGGCACATCATGAAAAAATTACTCGCGCTGCTTTTGGTCCTGGCGCTGCTGCCCGCCCTGGCCCTGGCCGGTGAAAACGTTCGCTATCAGGGCACTGGCTCAACCGATATCCGCATCGAGCGCTTTCCGTATTACCCCTGCCGGATGGAGCTGACCGCGCAGGTGCCCGGGCTGATGAGGATTGAGTTCACCGGCGGCAAGATGGAATGGGCTTTTGCCTTTGAGGCCAAGGAAGGCGACATGCACCGGATGCTCACCTATGACGCGGCGGCATACGGCAGTGAGGACCTGACCGTCCTTATCACCACCGCCGGGGACTGGACGCTGGAAATCACGCCGCTTGCCGAGACCGGCAGCGCGGCCTTCAGCGGCCGCGGCATCGGTATCAGCGACCTGTTTTGGTTGACGGATCCGCTGCCCCTCACCATTACCTACGACGCCAGCGTCCATGAGCGTGAGTATTTCGCGGTCTACCTGATCACGGCGACCGAAGAAGGATTTTTGCAGGAGCGCCTGTTTGCCGAGCCATTGAGTGAGCTGAAGGGGTCCGTGGATGTTGTCATCACCCCGGACGCGGACCGCCCCTATTTTTACGGTGTGGAAAGCAGCCCCGGCACCACTTGGTCCATTACGCCGAAGGAGTAACAACTGATAATCAACCATTGATGCCCTTGCGCTCTGCCGGGGCTTTTTCGCATCCTTAAGGTAGATGATAGCCGTTTTATGCTTGCAAATCGCGTCACTTTAATCAGTGACCTAAAAATGATACAATCAACCCAAAGAGGAATCCCATTTTGTGATTTCTGGCATATCATGATTGATCCGCTCAGGATCTGCCTGAGATGGTTGTGATGATGCTATGTTCTTATTTCTGATAAGTAAGCAATCTGATGGAGAAGGATGAGAGGGAAACATTGATGAGGAAACGAAAGTTGCTTGTGGTTGCCGCCGCGCTGTGCCTGCTGGTGGCGACGGCCTTCGCGGCCGGGCGCACCATCACGCTGGACAGCGCGAAACCAATGCAGGGGCAAATTGAACAATTCAAGGAATGGTACGCGGAGCTGCCCTTGTTAGAGCGCGCTGCCTGGGATATGGCTTTTCTTGAATTAAGCGATCCGCAGGCTGCTGGCGCCAGTTTCTTCGCCTCCTCCGCGACCGATGAAACAGAGGTCCTGGTTTGGATTCCCAAATCCGGCAAGCGATACCACAGCAATGCCAATTGCTCCAACATGAACAACCCCACCCAGGTGTCGCTGGATGATGCCATCAGCAAGGGTTTTACACCGTGTAAGCGATGCAATTAAGGAACTATCTGCTTTGCCTGCTTCTTCTGCTCACCCTGTCATCAGCCGCGGAGGGCAGCCATCCCCCGCTTCCGTGTGAGGAACAGCGCGTCCTGGCGCTGTGTGAACGGGTGGTGGATGGCGACACCGCCTGGTTTCAGGTGGAGGAGGACGGGGTCCTGGTCACGCATAAGGTGCGTTTCCTTTGCATCGATACGCCGGAGACCGTCCACCCCAACATGGAAGCGCAGCCCTTTGGCCGTGAAGCCTCCGACTATGTGCAGGCAACATTGGAAGGAAAACTGGTCTGGCTTGAGTATGACCAGCAAAGGCTGGACCGCTACGGTCGCCATCTGTGTCACATCTGGCTGCAGGACGGCACCTTGTTTAACCTGCAACTGGTGGAACTGGGCTACGCCAAAGTTACGCTGTACCCGCCAAACACAAAGTACAGCGAGCATTTCCTGGATGCGGAAGAAAAAGCGATCAATTTGCGCCGCGGGTTGTGGGGGCTTGATCTTGTGCCCTCCTTTGGAGAAGTGGAAATCTAACAGAAACTTTTATCAAAGAAAAAACCCTCGGGAACCGTTGATTCTCAAGGATTTTGGCGGAGAAGGAGGGATTTGAACCCTCGCTACGCTTTCACGTACTACTCCCTTAGCAGGGGAGCCCCTTCGGCCACTTGGGTACTTCTCCATGTTGTGTTGGAAGATGGCGGAGAGAGAGGGATTCGAACCCCCGGTGCCTTTCGACATCACTAGTTTTCAAGACTAGCGCCTTCAACCGCTCGGCCATCTCTCCGCGTTGGCGTTGAGATTGTTCAAAACGCCTGTGTAGTATAACAAGCAAAGATTGGGCTGTCAATCACGATTTCGTGAGCCAGGCAGCCCTTTTTGACGCAGCCTCAGGCAGCCTGGGAGGAGCGCGCCAGGCGCTGGGCGTGCGCCCGGTCCTGCCACAGGTTAAGCGTCAGCCCCAGCAGCACAAACAGGCCGCCCAGGGCGTTGCGCGCCGGGAAGGCGCCCTGCAGCATCATATCCAGCAGCAGACCCGCTGTAACCTGGCCCACAAACAGGGTGAGCGTCATGTAAAAGGAGGCGATTTTGCCCACCACGAAATTGCTGATGATGACGATGACGGTGCCCACCGCGCCGCCCAGGTAGTTGGTGACGGGTCCCTGGAAATTAACGGGTGTCTGAACACCCACAAACAGGGCCAACAGCCCAGCCCCAGTCAGCCCCACCAGGTAGTTGACGAGGGTGGCGCTGGTGACGCTGGATTTGCGCGACAGGCCGCCGTTGACCAGGCGGGAGAGCAGCACGGTGATGCCCGCGCAAAAGGAGACGATGACTGGCAGCAGCACAAAATCCGTCAGCATGATGGCGATGCCGGCTAAGATGATAAGCAGGCCCCACACCTTCTCCCGCCGCATTTTGCGCACCGGAATGCCCATCAAGCCAAAGTGGTCTACCATTAGACTGGACATGCTCTCCCCCAACAGGCCCAGCGCCATCATGGCGGACACGCTGATGTGCCCAAAGGCCACCAGGTTGAACACCGTGGTGAGGATGCCCAGCAGGCCGGCTGAATACCATACTGGGTGCATGCGCGGGAAGCTGGGTTTCTCCCGCTTTATCAGCAGAACCGTTAAAATGGCCAGCAGGCCTGAGATGTGGATAACCACCATGGACAGCCCAAAGCCCATTTGCGCGTTCAACCCGCCGTTGAACACCACCATGACCGAGATGAGCATACCTGCCAGCAAACTTAAACCGTAAAACATACAAATACCATTCCTTGCAAATGCCTCCCGGATTGCTCCTGAAGGTACAGACATCATACCACAAAAATACCCCAAAGTCATTGAAATCATGCGATAAAATGTGCATTCCTTTACGCCTTTAGCCGCCTGTGCTATAATCACGCTGTACAATCTTTGGAGGTTGATTCGGCGCATGCCTGATTATAAACTGGTCATTGAAGGCGGACGGGCTCTTAGGGGAGAAACACAGGTTTCAGGGGGGAAAAACACCTCGCTGGCCGTGATTCCAGCCACCATTTTAGCGGAAGGCCCCTGCCTGCTTGACAACCTGCCGGACATCTCGGATGTCCGTGTTTTAGTGAAGATCCTGAGCCATCTGGGCGCCAAGGTGACCTGGAACCCGGAGGCCAAGCAAATGGGTGTGGACCCCAGTGCCCTCACCACCAACACCGTGCCCTTCCACCTAAGCCAGCGCATGCGCGCCAGCTATTATTTGATGGGCGCCCTGCTGGGTCGCTACGGCTATGCCCGCGTGGGCTACCCCGGTGGCTGCGATCTGGGCAGCCGGCCCATTGACCAGCACCTAAAGGGCTTCCGCGCCCTGGGCACCACCATTACCGAAGAGCAGGGCATGATCGTGCTGGAAGGTAAATTAAAGGGCGCGAACATCAACTTTGACATGGTCACCGTGGGCGGCACCATCAACGTGATGCTGGCGGCCTGCCGGGCGGAGGGCGATACCGTCCTTACCAACTGCGCCAAGGAGCCGCACATTGTTGACACCGCCAACTTTCTAAACCGCATCGGCGCGCACATCCGCGGCGCGGGCACGGACACCATCCGCATCCGCGGCGTGGCCAAGCTGGACGGCGCCAGCTATACCGTCATCCCCGACCAGATTGAAACAGGCACCCTGATGATTGCCGCTGCCGCCACCCGCGGCGATGTGGTCATCCGCGGCTGCATCCCCACACATATGGAGGCCTTGACCGCCAAGCTGCTGGAGATGGGCATCCTGGTCACCAGCCAGGACGACATCATCAGTGTGCAGTTGCGCCAAGGGCACCGCGCCATTCGCCTGTCCACCCAAGAGTACCCCGGCTTCCCCACCGACCTGCAGCAGCCCATGAGCGCGCTTTTGACCCGCGCGGTGGGCACCAGCGAGGTGATCGAAAACATCTTCGACTCGCGCTTCAAGCACCTGGATGAGATGCGCAAGATGGGCGCCAAGTCTGTTATCAACGGCCGCATCGCCTATATTGAGGGCGTGCCTGAGTTGCACGGCGCGCCGGTGTACGCGCCCGACCTGCGCGGCGGCGCGGCCCTGGTGATCGCCGGCCTGATGGCCAATGGCACGACCGAGATCTACAACCCCGACACCATCGCGCGGGGATATGAGCACCTGGAAAGCAAGCTGAATGCCCTGGGCGGCTCCATCCACCGGGAAGCGCTGGTACTGGAAACCAACAACCATGCAATCAGTCTTTGATATATTGGGCGTGGCGCCGGACGCGGATGAGCACGCGATCCGCTCCGCCTACCACAAGCTGGCCAAGGCCTGTCACCCGGACAAATTTCTGGACCCGGAGGAGCAGGTCAAGGGCCAGGAGCGCTTGATCAGCATCAATGTGGCCTATGAGCAAGCGATGCGCATCGCGTCAAACCGCAACACCCCGGCCGCCAAACTGCCCTTGCCCCAGGCCAAGGTCTGGGCCCAGAAACTCATTGGCAGAAAACAGTTTGAGCTGGCGCTGTTGCAATTGTCCAAAGCCGAGGAAAAGGACGCGGAATGGTACGCCCTGCAGGCGCAAACCTTAACAGGCCTTAAGCAATACCTCAGCGCGCACCAGGCCTGGCGGGCCGCTGTGCGCATGGACCCGGACAACCTGGCCTACCGCCGCGGCGCGCTGGAGGCGGAGATGATGCTAAAGCGCGCGGACAGCCTGCCCCACCGCGCCATCTCCCAGATCAAAAGCCTGTTTCAAAAACGGAATTGATGAAGCCTTGCGGAGCCGGTGATGGCCACACAGCAAACAGACAATAAACGGCGCGTTGATGGATCAACCGCGCCGTCCTGCTATCCCTGCCGCCTGGTGCGCAGCAAGCGCAAAACCCTGGCGATTGAGGTGCGCCCCGGGCAGGAGGTCATCGTGCGCGCGCCCCACAGGATGCCCAGGCACCAGATTGACCAGTTTATCAAAAGCAAACAGCACTGGATCAACAAGCACTGGCATAAAGCGCCCCGGCAGCAGGCGGACTACACACAGGCGCAGGAAGCACTCCTGCGCGCGCAGGCCAAGGCCCTGATGCCCCAGTTGGTGGAGCGTTACAGCGCGCTGCTTGGCAAGCGCCCCAGCCGCATCACCATTACCGGCGCGCGCACGCGCTTTGGCAGCTGCTCCGCCAAGGGCAATATCAGCTTCTCCTTCCGCTTAATGGCCTACCCCATGGCAGCGATAGAGTATGTGGCGCTGCATGAGGTGGCCCACCTGGTCCACCTGAACCACTCCCCCGACTTTTATGACCTGCTCGCGCGCCACATGCCCGATTACAAAGAGCGGGCCAGCTTGCTAAAGCAGGCGCCGGCGCGCACGCCCTGATACAACAGGAGGTATACCTTGTATCTGATTCTTGATAAAAAGCAGATGACCGCAAACGCCGCGCGCATTGACATCCAGGCGCCGCTGGTGGCCAAAAAGGCCAAACCAGGGCAGTTTGTGATGCTGCGCGCTGGCGAGCATTCCGAACGCATGCCCTTTACCATCCACGACGCGGATGTAGAACAAGGCAGCGTGGCCATCGTCTACCAGGTGGTGGGCGCGGGCACGCAGGAGCTGGATCTGCTCAAGCCCGGCGACAGCCTGCAGGACTTTGTGGGGCCGCTGGGCCAGGCGGTGGATACAGCGGGCCTCGAGAAAGTCTGCGTGGTGGGCGGCGGCGTGGGCTGCGCGATTGCCTACCCGGTGGCCAAGGCCCTGCATGATGAGGGCTGCGAATTGCACAGCGTGATTGGCTTTCGCAACAAGGACCTGGTCTTCTTGGACCAGGAATTTGGCGCCATTTCCGACGAGATGCGCGTGATGACGGACGATGGCAGCTTTGGCGAGAAAGGCCTGGTGACGGACGCTCTGCGGGGCTTGATTGAAGCCGGGCACCGCTATGACCGGGTGATCACCATCGGCCCTTTGGTGATGATGAAGTTTGTCTGCCTGCTTACCAAGGAATTTGGCATCCCCACCGAGGTCTCCATGAACCCCATCATGGTGGACGGCACCGGCATGTGCGGCGGCTGCCGGCTGACGGTTGCCGGCAAAACCAAGTTTGCCTGCGTGGATGGCCCCGGCTTTGACGGGCATGAGGTGGACTTTGACGAGCTTATCAGCCGCAACCGCATCTATGAGGATTTTGAGATGCGCAAGCGGGAGGAAAACTGCCGATGGTCAACCAGGAAGTGACCTGAGATGGCGCTGAACCGATCCAACAAAAAAGTGCCCATGCCCGCCCAGGACGCGCAGGCGCGCGCCCGCAATTTTGACGAGGTGGCCCTGGGCTACACCCTCGAGCAGGCGATGGAGGAGGCGGCCCGCTGCCTGAACTGCAAGCACAAGCCCTGTGTGAACGGCTGCCCGGTGCGCATTGACATCCCCGCCTTTATCAAGGCGATTGCCGAGGACAATATCGAGGAAGCCTTCTTAATCCTCAACCGCTCAAGCGCCCTGCCCGCCGTCTGCGGGCGCGTGTGCCCGCAGGAAAGCCAGTGCGAGCAGCGCTGTGTGCGCGCCTTCAAGGGCGAGAGCGTGGCCATCGGCCGGCTGGAGCGCTACGCCGCGGACTGGTACCGCGCCAGCGCCTGCAAGCTGCCGCCGGCGCCGGAGCCCAACGGGCACCGGGTCGCGGTGGTGGGCGCGGGCCCCGGCGGGCTGACCGCCGCGGGTGAACTGGCGCGCATGGGCTATGCCGTGTCCATCTTTGAAGCGCTGCACCTGCCCGGCGGGGTGTTGACCTACGGCATTCCGGAGTTCCGCCTGCCCAAGGATATCGTGATCGCGGAGGTGGAGTCCTTAAAGCGCCTGGGCGTTGAGGTGCACATGAACACCGTCATCGGCAAGACCTTGACGGTGGACGAGCTGCTGGAGATGGGCTTTGAGGCCATCTTTATCGCCAGCGGTGCGGGCCTGCCCCGTTTTATGGGCATCCCGGGTGAATCCTTAAAGGGCGTATATTCCGCCAATGAGTATTTGACACGCATCAACTTAATGCGCGCCTATGAGCGCGATGCCCTCACCCCCATCATGCGCGGGCAGCATGTGGCCGTGGTAGGCGGCGGCAACGTGGCCATGGACGCCGCGCGCTGCGCGATGCGCCTGGGGGCGCAGGATGTCTCCATCGTCTACCGCCGCGGCATGAAAGAACTGCCCGCCCGGGCGGAGGAAGTGGAGCACGCGCAGGAGGAGGGCATCACCTTCCACACCCTGACCAACCCTGTGCAAATCCTGGGTGATGAGAAGGGCTGGGTGCGCGGGCTGGAATGCGTGCGCATGGTGCTGGGCGAGCCGGACGCCTCCGGCCGCAGCCGGCCGATTGTGCAGGCGGGCAGCAATTTTGAGTTGGAAGCCGACGTGGTGATCATCGCCATCGGCACCTCAAGCAACCCCTTGATCCGCTTGACCACGCCCGGCCTTAACACCAACGAGTGGGGCAGCATTGTGGTCTATGGCCCCGGTGGGGAGACCAGCCGCCAGCGCGTCTACGCCGGCGGGGACGTGGTGACCGGCAGCGCCACCGTGATCCAGGCGATGGGCGCCGGAAAGGACGCCGCCATCGCCATTGACCGGATGATCCGGCAGCAAAAAGCGCAGGATAAATAAACCCATTTATTGCTACTATCCACCGCCCGACAGGGCGGTTTTTTCTTGCCTGCACTGTTCAATGATTTGCTTGTTTGGTTGGACATTTGGTCAATTGACAATTCCGGTAAAAAGACGTATGTTTAACACATCAAAAGGCGTTGACGCCATCATAGGAGGCAATATAAAAAAACGGATTCTGATCCCCATCCTTTCCTTATTCCTTGTATTCACCATGGTGTTTGGCGCGATGGCCATCACCCTGGAGGACGTGAACGAATTCCTCAACAACAGCGCCAAATTGGGCGAGGGCAGCAAGGCCAACCCCGTCGCCATCATCCCAATCAACCACATTGACGGCCCGCACAATGAGGACCTGTTCTACGCCTTTGTCAGCTTCAAGTACCAGGCCCGCGGCTATATCAAATATCAGGTGAACTTTATCTCCTGCACCTGCCGCTCGGCCGACGTCAACTACTGGACCACCGCCTATGTGGACCTGACGCTGCCAGAGTCCGGCCTGTTGGATGAGTCCGCTGTGCGCACGCTGAGCTTTGACGCGGACGGCACCGGCCGCTACACCGGCGGCTTCTGGGGCGATTCGGACCCCATCCCCAGCGGCCAGACCTATGAGATGATCAAGGAACAGTACATCCCCTATTACATCGGCAAGACCTTTGGCGAGCTCAAGGGCCTGTCCACCATTGATGACATCGACCTGGCCGATTACCAAAAGGGCGAAGGCCGTGAGGCGCTCACCCTGGATACCTGGACGGGCGCTACGGTATCCACCAACAACATCCTGCGCATGCTGCACGCCATCTTCAAGTTCCATGGCACGGACGCGCATTTCGCCAATGACCCGTCCATTGAGAAAGCGGACATGTCCGTTGCCCTGAAGGAAAACATCAAGGAAGTGGCCGGCGTGCGCGCCGAGGGCGAGCTGCCGCCCCTGCCCGCACCGGTGGACGAAAGCAAGACCTTCCTGAAGAACAAGGACGACAAGGAAGAATCCCCCTGCACCCCGGGTGACTTTGGCCCCACCTGCTCGGCCATCAACAACACCAACCTGCTGGAGTACCTAAACCGCCCGGACGTGTTCTACATCGATACGCGCGACCACAACGACTACATGAAAAAGCACCTGCGCAACTTTGAAGTGATCCCCTTCTTTGGCCTGATCTACAACAAGGACGCGCACACTGATGCCAGCCTGCCCCAGCTGTATGGCGGCACCCCGCAGGAGCCCGTGCCTGTGTATGAAGAAAGCGATGAGCTGCTGAAGGCCCTCTTCCCCAAGGACAAGGTGCTCTTCATCATGTGCCAGTCCGGCGGCCGCGTCGGCATGCTGATGAATATCCTCAGCGCCCGCGGATGGGACATGAGCAAGATTTACAACATCGGCGGCATGGCGCAGTACACAGGCGCTGAGTACCGCGACCTGATTGTGGACACCCCCGAAATGCTGATGGACATCACCTACAGCATGGAAGGCCTAACCCGCATCGCCCCGTAACACCATAAACAACCGCATAACAAAGGCTCCGGGACATCACGTTCCGGAGCCTCATTGTTCTATGAGTCTTTAGGGTTTCACTACATCATAAGGCCAGTTGATGATGCCGCCCAGGTCGTACAAATTGGTATAGCCTTCCTTGACCAGTTGCATGGCGCCAGTGCGGCTGCGCGCGCCGGAGCGGCAATACAGGAAGACCAGCGTGTCCTTGTCCGGAATCTGGGATTGGGCCAGCTGCACCAGGTTGCCCAGGGGCAGGTTGATGGCGCCCGGGATGTGGCCGGCGGCGAACTCATAGGGCTCGCGCACGTCCACGATTAAAATCTCCTCCCCCGCGTCCATGCGCTCCTTGGCTTCCTGGGGCTTGATGGCGCGGTACTCGGCCTTGCGCGGCGCTTCCTGCTTGCCGGTCTGCCTGGCGCGCTCAAAATCATCCGGGCCCAGGTGGCAGTAGCCGCCCGGGTTTTTGATCAGGTAGTCCTGGTGGTACTCCTCCGCCTCCCAAAAAGCGGTGAGCGGGGCGATCTCCACCTTGAAGGCGGCGTGCTTTGCTTTCTCCTGTTCGGCCAGGTTTTTAATCACCTCGCCGTCCTGCTCGTTCTCAAAATAGATGCCGGTCTGGTACTGGGTGCCCACATCGTTGCCCTGGCGGTTTTCCACCGTGGGGTCAATGGAGGAGAAGAACAGCTCTACCAACTCCGTCAAGGTCACCATCGCAGGGTTGTAAGTCACCTTGACCGTCTCCCGGAGGCCGGTGGCGCCGGAGACCACCGTGCGGTAATCTGGGTTGTCCACGGTGCCGTTGGCATAGCCGCTGGTGACATCAATCACGCCGGGCACCAGGGACATCATGTGCTCTGTGCCCCAGAAGCATCC
>LSQX01387899.1_pt1 | contig 22401 bp, 16 predicted proteins | sample 654561 | NCBI WGS metagenome assembly LSQX01 (sample SAMN04489861, study PRJNA283612) | anaerobic digester metagenome | isolation source: 4 biogas reactors fed with cattle manure at either 37C or 55C with and... | place: Denmark: Kongens Lyngby | collected 2014
TCTCCAATTGAACTATTCTTCCCTCAACTTGAGCCTGTTCATTTTTTGCTTCATCATATTCAGAATTTTCAGATATATCTCCAAATGAAAGAGCCTGCTTTATTCTCTCTGCAACTTCTCTCCTCTTGACCGACTTTAAGAACTCCAACTCTTGTTCCAACTTTTGAAGCCCCTCATACGTCAGAACAACTTCTTTATTTACCATTTGAAGCCTCTCCTTTACTTTGAATTTCGTGTTGATAATATATGCATTTATTTCTTATTTATTCTGCGTAAGCACGAAACTATATTAAATGCGATAAAGATTTTACATTGCACTGCAATTTTCAACTGCCGAAAACCCGTTCAAAAAATATTGCATAAATTTGTTTTTCATGATACAATATAATAGTTAGTCACTATATATTAATATGGATCAATTTTTCTGAACACGACTCTCCTGAATTTTTTGGTGTGAGAAGTTAAGGATAAAAATGTCCAAATAATTTAGGAGGTATATAGATATGGCGGATAAAGTTTTAACCTGCAAAGATTGCAATACGGAGTTTGTTTTTAACGAAAGCGAACAGGCTTTCTACAAAGAAAAAGGATTTGACAACGAGCCGCAAAGGTGCCCCGATTGCAGAAGAGCAAGGAAGCAACAGAGGAACAATAACAGGGGTGGCGGAAGAAGTTTCGGAAACAGATGGTAGGATAAAAAGAGAGTGATGAGCTCTCTTTTTTCATATTAGACCTCTTGGAGTGAAATGAAAGAGGTAAAATAGAGTGACCTCGATGGGCACTTTATTTTGTTAGACCTCTTGGAGTGAAATGAAAGAGGTAAAATTTTATTTAAGCCCTTGCAGTAAAATGAAAGAGGCAAATTTCGTACTCCTGATGGGTACGAAATTTTTATGTGGTTTTTATGCGGTACTGTGAAGGAATATTGTGCTTATAACTAGTGAAGATAATTGCTAGCTATACATAAGGATATATAAGGAAAAGAGGATAAATGTGATTGTAAGTTAACTTTTAAAGTGGTAAAATGGAGTATAAAAACAAACTTCAATATATATAGAAGTAAAAATTTCATTTGTTTTCATTTGCAAATTGCCTTATTATTAATATTTAGATTGGAGTTGTTTGTTAATGCCTTATTTAAAGATATACTTAAGGCAAAATTTATTATGGGGGTTAAATATGAAAAGTATAAGAGTTTTATTAGTTGCTTTATCCGTTATTATTGCGTTTAGTTTTTCTGCATGTTCGTCAAAGTTTCAAAATAATAATAGCAATGTATCGGAAGATGATTACGTTGCATCCGTTAGTGGCGAAAAGATAACTGTACCTGAATTCAAGTTTATGCTTAATTACGTAAAAGCAGGCTTTGAACAAAATGTAGGAGTAAATCCTATGGACGCTGAGGCGGTAAAGGCTTTTTGGCAAAATGCTGATAATGCTGAAAGCATTACCAAAGCAAAAGAAGAGAGTCTTGACAGGCTAAAAGAGTTAAAAATCGTTATGATTAAAGCAAGAGAAAAAGATTTAAAATTGGATGAAGAGGAGTTAAGTGAGGCAAAATCATATATTGATCAGTTTGTTGAAACTGAAGGGGAAGGAAACAGGGATAATGCAGATGTGAAATGCAAGGAGATGTTTGGTGTAACCCTTGCGCAGCTAGAATCAATTTATGAGGAATACTATCTTGCTGGGAAATATGCGACTGAGGAAACAAAGGCAATACCTTTTTCAGACCAAGAGCTTCAAGCTTTCTATGGTGAGAATAGTGCTCTCTACGATAAGGTTACCGTCAAGCATATTTTGATTCTTTCACAGGATGCTACAGGTCAACCCCTTGCTGAAGAAGAAAAGGCTAACAAGAAAAAGCTTTCTGAAGAAATATTGGACAAGGCTAAAAATGGAGAAGATTTCGAGGAACTTGTGAAAGAATATTCAGAGGATTCGGGCTCAAAGGACATTGGAGGAGAATATACCTTCGGCAAATATGAGATGATGCCCGAATTTGAGGATTGGTCTTTCAATGCAAAAGAAGGAGATATGGGCATTGTGGAAACAGCATATGGTTTCCATGTTATGAAATTCATAGGCAAATCGGGTTTTGAGAATGCAAAGGACGCAATTATGGTTGATTTTCAGACGGATAAATACATGAAATCTGTTGAGCAATGGAAAGCAGATAAGCAGTACGATTTGGAAATAAATCAATCAGTTCTTGACGCTGTAAGCATGATATAACTTTAAAGGTAGATAAAGCATAATTACCCCGCAAGAAATGACTTGCGGGGTTTTTTAGGATCATTTCCTGAAAGGAAATCCGGCAAAAAGCAAGGGACTCGATGTCTCGAAGCTTTCTCTTCATGTGTGTTGCTTTTTTGTAAACATTTTTTAACTCTTTATTAACCCTTTATTCTATAGCGAATCGACAGTTATTGTGTTAAGATAAAACTATAAAAACATTAATAAAATTTCGTACCCATCGTGGGTGCACAATTTGCCTCTTTCGTTTTGCTGTAAGAGGCCTGATCAGGGGGAAATATGAGTGAAGAATGTGTAAAGGTTCTCATAGTTGAGGATGAGGTTCACATAAGAAAATTCATAAACATAAACCTTACAAGGAATGGTTTCGAAGTTACTGAAGCTGGGTCTGGAGAAGAAGCTCTTGATAAGCTTAAAATTTTTAAGCCGGGCATGATCGTGCTTGATATTATGCTTCCAGGCATGGATGGGTTTGATGTTTGCAGAAAGATAAGATATTTAATGCCGGATGTACCCATTATAATGCTTACTGCGAAGGGACAGGACGTTGATAAGATTGTGGGACTTGAAATCGGTGCAGATGACTATATGGTAAAACCTTTTAATCCTCTTGAACTGGTGGCGAGGATGAAAGCTGTTTTAAGGAGAACGGACAGGGCAAAAGAGGAAAGCACCGATATAATTACCCTTGGGAATCTGGAATTAAACTTGAAATCACAAAAATTTTTCAAAAACAGTATATATATCGAATTGACCCCTAAAGAATTTGCAGTTATGAAAGCGTTTATGGAGAATCAGGATAAGGCATTCAGCCGCGATGAGCTAATGGATCTTGTATGGGGGTCGAGGTATTACGGTGATGTCAAAACTGTGGATGTGCATATAAGGCGGCTCAGGGAAAAAATTGAGGATGATCCGTCAAAACCCCAGTTTATTGAGACTGTATGGGGGCATGGATACAGACTGAGGAAGGCTTTATGACATGAAGAGCATAAGAACGAAGCTTATCCTAAGCTTCATGCTTATTGTAATTATAACTGTTTTTACGCTTGAAATCCTGCTTGTTGATGTAATAAGAAAGAATTATTACAGAACCCTTGAGGATAACATGGTGAATCGAATCAAGATATCTTCAGATATATATCTGGGATATTTTTCTGATGCGACTTTGCATGAGAACGTATTAAACAATGTAGATACATTCTGGAAGCAAACCCCTGCCCAAGTGCAAATAATTGACCTTGACGGGAAAGTACTTATGGATTCAATAGGTGTGATACCTGCGGATAAGCTGGATACAGCAGATGTCAAAAATGCACTAGGTGGAAAGATAGGAAAATGGATGGGAAGGGTGGGTTATGACAGTCATAGGGTTCTTGCAGTATCAAGTCCGCTAAAATCAGGGGATTCTATAGTAGGAGTCTTGAGGTTTGTAACATCACTCAAAGAAGCAAATATAGAGATAGAAAAGATTGCAAAGGTGTTTATTATTATAGGAACCATGGTAATATTTATTTGTGGACTTCTGAGTTTTATACTTGCAAATTCCATTGTTGGGCCTTTGAAAGAAATTACAAACACTGCAGGTGAAATGGCTTTGGGGAATTTTGGTGTAAAGTGCAGAAAAAGAGAAGACAATGAATTGGGAAAGCTTTCCGATACTATGAACTTTATGGCAGAAGAAATTGTTAAAAAGGATCAGCTTAAAAACGAGTTTATATCATCTGTGTCCCATGAACTAAGAACGCCTTTGACGTCAATAAAGGGTTGGGCTGTGACGTTAAAAGACGGAGGTTTGCAGGATGACAATATGCTTAAGGACGGACTTGATATAATTGAGACAGAAAGCGATCGGCTTACTGCAATGGTTGAAGAGCTACTGGATTTTTCAAGGTTTATATCGGGGAAAGTAACTATAAGGAGAGAAAAGGTGAATGTGAAAAAGCTGATGAAGCATATAAAAACGCAGCTTACTCCGAAGGCTGACAAAGATAACATCAATTTTACTGTGGTCTGTCAGGAAGGAATACCTTTTATAGTGTCGGATGAAAACAGACTCAAGCAGATATTCATAAACATTCTTGACAATGCATTTAAATATACTCCTGCAAAGGGAAGTATAACCTTCACTTCCCATGTTGATGCAAATAGAGTCGTTTTTTGCATAAAAGACACGGGGGTTGGAATACCACAGGAAGAACTGCCGAAGGTTAAGGAGAAGTTTTTTAAGGGGAAGAACAGCAGACCGGGTAGCGGAATAGGATTATCGGTGTGTGATGAACTTGTAAATCTTATGGGGGGAGCATTTGAGATAAAGAGCAAAGCTAATGGGGGAACGGATGTATATATTTCAATACCTGTTAAGGGGGATGAACAGATTGAATAGGTTTTTCACAAAGAATGTATTGTTATGTTTAATGCTGTTCTTTCTCGTTGGGTGTTCTAGTACAACAACATCTTTTGAGGCTATGATTATGCCTCCTGAGCCTGAAAACAATCCGGTAGAGGGAGTATGGCATGTTAATCGATCCTTGAACTCAGGTTTTATATCTGCTGAAATGAAAGACCGGAATGAATGGATTGGGAAGACTGTCGAATTTTCAAAAGAAGGTGTCAATATTGCAGGGCAGTTTTGGTCAAAGCCTGGTTATATGGTAACTAGAACCGATGCCCAGGAGTATTTTATGTATAGGTACGGTATTCTTTTGGATGAGCTTGACATTACCAGTAAAGAAGTGTTTGTAATAACTATCTCATCAGAGAACAAATATCTGTATGAGTTTGTCAAACTAAATGACAAAGATGCGGTAATGATAGTACAGGATAACGTTTTGCTTATGGAGAAAACTTCGGATAAGGTAGAGAGCTTTGCGTTTGAACAGCCTGACGGAAACGAGGATGATACTTATAAAAATTTATATTCAAATAATAAATTAATAAGTTCAGGTGTACTACTTGGTATCCGCTCAGAAAAAGAAAAAGACACGGGTAGAGTTCAGGAAGGTGAAAAAATATATAGTTATAAGACCTTATGGATTTCCACGGAAAACAGGGTTCTTGGTGACATACTTGAGACTGCTGATATATTTCTGCCCAGAAGGAGTGGCTTCTGGAAAATTGAGCCTAGAAGGCAGGTCAAAGGTGCATATTTGGAGGATAATCTCAAGGTTTACACTCCGTATATGCTTGTAGCAAGAAGCAGGTACTGTACTGAGTTTAAAACCGACAGGGAAGATTTTGAAGAAGACGAGGATGAGAATACATTCAAGACTATTCAGTACATAAGTAATGATTATATTTCGCTTGAGATAACTCCATCAGAAAAAAATAATGACGGGGACGAAAGTTTTTATGGAAAGAGGTATAAAATTCTTCCGGTAGATAATACAACAAATACAAAGGGAATGAAAATATCTGAATTTGTTGGTGAAAGCGGGGAATTGGCTCTTAAAAAGGCAAGGGCGGAGCTTCTGGCGACCTTAAAAGAACAGGGGATTGAGGAAGTGGATAACGATATAGCTGAAGAGAATATTTCACTCACAAGGAAAATGGGACATTGGTTTATAAAGGGAAGGATGAACTACAAAGCAGATAGCAATATTACCAGTGCAGACTTCCTGATAAATGTGATACCTACGAAAGAACTTGTATGGTACGATACCCTGTGTATTTCATGGAGCTCAATAAAGAGCAGGGTACCGGGAGCAGTAGATGCCTACACTTCGCCTAATAAGGACATAGCCGTCATAGTAACCGGAGAAAAACTGCATATTTATCCTATAGCAGACGACAAACTCGGCAATAACCAATTAGCTTCAATAAAGCTCAAGGAAAATGATTCATTGGTTATGGCCGAGTGGGCATTGGGAGACTATGTGGAGTTGTGGGAAAAGAGTTTTAAAATGAACGAATACAAGGAAGTAAAAATCAATGAGTGATACATTTATATTCCGCTCACTTTTTTTTCTTTGCCGTGAACTCCGGTGCATTTGTTACAGTCTGACCCAGAACTTTGAAGGCTTTTCCGTATATCTCTTTCATTTCTTCCGATATTTCAAGAGTTTTATCGCCCGGGTCAGACCAACCGGGTGAAGAAACATCATCGGAAGGTAGAGCCAGTTGTTCCCAATTTGCAAAAAGGCGTCCCCAATCTGAATTCAGAACATTCTGCAGGTGCCGGAAATTACGCGGGTACCAGTATAGATCATGATATACAACACTGGCTATATAGGACCAGGGTGCAAGAATGGTTTTTAACGACCACTCAACAGGCTTTTTTAAAGGTCCCCAATATATCAGATGCTGGCACTTGCTTGCAAATGTCATCTTTTTAAAAGGACCTATAAAATTCCACTTTTCATTCAGAGCATCTGTATCACCAACTATTTCGATGTCCTTTATATCACCACATCCCAGACCTGCTTCATGAGCAAGCCTTATGAACTTGATATCCTTAAGGGAGTCAAATCCCATAAGACGTGCAGCCACAGCATCAATTGCAACCTGATCGGCGGATGCCAAAATAACATTTTTGGTGTGCGGAACCATACATCTTGGACCTGGACCGTCACCGGCAAATGTACCATCCATCACTGCAAAAACCCCCGGATGAATCTTTTTCTGAATCATTAAAAGATCAACCAGCGTTTCATGGATAACAGGATGAGTCCAATGTCTTTTTTCGTTAAGAAGCCCGCCAAAGGCATTTTTCATTGCACCTGTGGTTGTAGTGAAAACATGTGTTTTAACAGTAGGCAGATGTATGATGTTTTCACCTATAAAGCGTTTTGGTATCATAAAGCCTTTTGGATAGACGTCATTGAGGCATAGAAACTCATTGGTCAGATCGCCTACAGCGTCCTTGATATTAACCCATTCTTCACCTTCGTATAAGTGTATGTTTCTGAGTCCATGAGCGTTTATTACATCAATATGTTTGTTTTCCCTTTCGCCTAAGTGTGCATCTATTACAACTGTGCGGTTATGGCAACCGTGAATCAGTTCCGGATTATAGCCATCTTTTTTCATAGACCTTATAACTCCGTCAAGTTGCCATGGTGTTGTAGAACTTCCGGGAAAGAAAAAATGCCAGCTGATGTTTATTTTCAATGCTGTATCCTTGTCTTTAGAAATATGTTTCTGATATTCAGCCAGATTCAGCAATCTATGATAATCCGATAAAATGGTAGCTGGGCTTGTCTTTAAAACAGCAACTTTTGATTTTGCCATAATTTATCCTCCCTAACGTAATTATCCCACAATGTATATTATTAAATGCCTATTCCAGAGGATGAGTGAAATATTGATTCCACTATCTCTAAAGAAGCATTATTTTGTATTATAGCATATTATAATATTATATAAAACTATGTCTTTTTCTAAACTCTCCCGGGGACTGGCCCACATGTTTTTTAAAAAGAAAACTGAAATAGGGTATATTCTCAAAACCGCACAGGATAGAAATTTCTGAAACAGGGGAATTTGTTCTTATAAGAAGATCCTTTGCCCTGTCCATCTTAAGCTTGGTAATATATTCATTCGGAGTTTTTCCCATGGTCTGGGTAAATATCTTATGAAAATGGTTCGGACTTAAATCCGAGAGTTTTGCCAGATCACTTAAAGATATTTTATTTTCAAGATGTTGATCTATATATTCAATAACCTCTTTAATCATACTGTAATAGGCAGATAAAGGAACTGAGTTGTCAGATAAAGGGTCTGTAGCATCATGGTACAATTGGTAAATCAGGGTTAATATATGTGACTTTATAATGAGTTCCGAGCCTATTGAAGGATTAATAAACTCTTGCAGTATGGAATCAAATAAAAACCGATATTTCTTTTCTTGAGCAGGTTGAAAAACCGATGGAATTGCTTCAAGTATAGAATTTTCGCAGTAGTTCTGGAAAACCTGTTTTTTATGGAAATCATAAAATATAGGGTCTTTCCCGGTATTTCCGAGAATGTCGATACAGACAATATAGCAACTATAAGGCATAATCCCTTGGGTGTATTGTCCGGGTTTTCTAAATACAATATCGCCTTTGTTAATTATATGATGTGTGTTGTCAATTATCATTGAGCCTGTGCTGTATGTTATAAGCTCGACTTCGTAATCAAACACGTATCTTTCCTTAAGCTTGTAACCCTGGGGCATGTTTTTACCTTGAGAAAAAATAAAACTTTTCAGTATTTTAGGCGATAAGTCTTCATTTGATACACTTATCCTTTGTGCAAAATTGTACGATATAGTTATCACTCCCTTGTACAATTATTTTGTTACAATTAATAATTTTATCATAAGATATTGAAAGAATAAATAAAATATTGAATTGCAAATATGCTGATTTGAGTGCATAATATATTTATAAATTGAAAATTCCTTTGGATATATGGATGTAAGAAGTCACAGAGAGAATAGTTTGACACATACAGTTCTTATCTGCCTGCATTTCATAAAGCAGGTCTAAGATTTTGTCAAAGTCCAATAAAAAAACAACAAATTATAAGGAGATATGAGGCTATGGGAAATAACAACACAATAGAAAAGCGTATGACACTGTTTGTGCTTGCATGGCCTATACTGGTTGAGACGTTCCTGCGAATTCTTTTCGTTAACGTGGATACGTTTATGTTAAGCGGCTATTCAGATAATGCAGCTGCGGCAGTTGGAGCTGCGGGACAATATGTATCAATTATTGTAATATTATTTCAGGTTATTGCAACGGGAACAAGTATTGTTATATCCCAGTACCTTGGGGCAAAAAACAGCCAAAAGGCATCTGAAGCAGCGCAGGTTTCAATAGTTGTCAATTTTCTGTTTGGTATACTGATAAGCACGGTTTTATTCTTTTTTACCGGAAAGATTTTAGGGATAATGAATTTTGAACAGGATGTAATGAGCTATGCTGTGGAATACCTAACTATAGTAGGTTCCTTTGCAATTATAAACGCAATGAACAGTACTATAACAGCAATACTTAGAAGCCATGGAATAATGAAAATTTCAGTGGTTGTAAACATAGGTGCAAATATTCTGAATGTAATCGGAAATTATATTTCAATTAAGGGAGTTGCGGGACTGCCTGTTCTTGGAGTGAAGGGTGTTGCTGTATCCACTATTTTCAGTCAGTCGGTGGCTATGGTCGTTTTGTTTATTGTACTTTCGAGGAATGTAGGACTGCATATGAACCTTATAAGTATGTTAACTTCAAAAAGGAAAATGTTATGGGGTACGCTCAAAGAAATATTAAAAATAGGTGGACCATCTGCAGGGGAAATTTTATCGTATAACATCTCACAAATTGCCATAACACGCATTATTACCATGATGGGTACAACTGCGTTAACTGCAAGGTTTTATGTGTATAACATAATGTATTTTATTATGATTTGTGCACTTTCCATAGGGCAGGCTACTCAAATCCTTATAGGCTATCTTATTGGTGCCGGAAAGATTGACGAGGCGTACAAAGCTTGCTTAAAAAGCCTCCGAATAGCGGCAACCATTTCTTTTTTTACCGCTACTGCATTTGCAACTTTTGGACAGAATCTCATAAGGCTTTTTACTGACAATCCTGAAATACTGGCAATGGGCAGTGTGCTACTGGGTATAGCTATTATACTTGAACCGGGCAGAGCTTTAAATCTGGTATTGGGTAATTCGCTCAGAGGCACAGGAGATGCAAGGTTTATAATGTATCTGGGCTTTGTGTCAATGTGGAGCATAGCGGTAGGAATGTCCTATGTGCTGGGAATAAGACTGGGTTTAGGCTTGATAGGCGTATGGATAGCATTTGCCAGTGATGAATGGATCAGAGGTATAACCATGTATTTGCGCTGGCGTTCACGGGCATGGGAGAAGAAGGCGATTGTAAAGCCCCAAATTGAACGTGAAATATGTAAGCAAACTATTGACGAACCCAAGAAAACTGTAATAGAGCATACATGCTCATAATCTTTTGGTGTGATTGTCCAAGATTGTACAATGGGTACCATTGTTATAATCGCCTGTTTATAGTATAATTATAAAAAATAAAGTCTTAAGTATTCTTAGAATATAAATCTAAGGGGTCAATGAATGAATAAATCCGTTGAAGCACTTATGAACAATATGGAAAAAATTATTGTCGGAAAGAGGACAGTGCTCGAACGTTTGTTGGTGGCACTTCTATGCGAGGGGCATGTTCTTGTAGAGGATGTTCCGGGTGTGGGAAAAACACAAATAGTTGCAACGCTTGCGCGTTCAGTAAATGGTGTTTTTAACCGTGTACAGTTCACACCGGATGTCATGCCGTCCGATATAATGGGGTTTTCCATGTTTAACCCTGCAACGCGTGAGTTTGAGTACCGCGAAGGGGTAGCCATGTGTAATTTTCTTCTTGCCGATGAAATTAACAGAACATCGCCTAAAACTCAATCCAGCTTGCTTGAAATAATGGAAGAATTTCAGGTTACTGTGGACGGAAAGACTTATCCCCTGCCGCGCCCATTTATGGTTCTGGCAACTCAGAATCCTATAGAGAGCTTTGGAACATATCCCTTGCCTGAAGCTCAGATGGACAGGTTTTTTATGAAATTGACCATTGGTTATCCTAATAAGGATCAGGAAAGGGAGATTATTGATCGTTTCGGAAGCTATAACCCTGTCAATAAGCTGACTCCGGTTGCAGGTACGACAGATATTATCAAACTTCAGGAGGAAGTAAAAGAAATCAAAGTAGAAGAGTGCCTTAAAATGTATATTATAGAAATAGTCGAAGTGACTAGGAAAAGTGCCGATGTGGTTCTTGGCGTGAGCCCTAGAGGAAGTCTTAACCTTTACAGGGCATCAAAGGCATGGGCTTTTATAAAGGGCAGAGGATATGTAATGCCTGACGATATTCAGGATATGGCGGCGTTGGTTTTATCGCACAGAATAATGTTGAATTCTGGGTCAAGAATGAAGGGTATTACTGGAGAAGACATAGTGAACGATGCAATCAGCAAGGTAAAGGTTCCTGTATTTTAACATTTTTGTTTAAGGTTGAAGGGATGGAAGTATGAGAAACATTGCAGTGTTCTTTTTCATGTTGATTTTCATGTGGTTATACACTTATTACCTTGGTGGAGAAACCAGCATGCTTATGTTGTATATGCTTCTGATATCTCCGCCATTGTCATTTCTTATAACATACCCCTTAAGAAAAAGTATTGACATTTCTGTTGAGGTACCGTCTTCAGAGGTTGAAAAGGATGGCACGATAAAGGTTATGGTAACTATTGCCAATAGGACATTTATGCCTGTTCCTTATATAGATATTGTTTTTATGAAGCCAGGGAATCTGAAGTTATCAGTCTGTTCATCTATGAAGGTTTTTCTTGCTCCTTATGAGAAAAGAGCTATTAGTGTAAAATACAATGCATTGTACAGGGGCGTCTCTGAAATAGGTGTAGAAGATATAGTACTAAGGGATTATCTTGGTTTTTTTTCGTTTTCTCTTCTGAAAAAATTTGAAGAATATGAAAGGCTGGGAAGAGTGACTGTTTTGCCTCGTATTGTAAACATGAAACTAAGTAGCAAGATAATGCTGAGTTCAGGAAAAACAAATGTTACCGATGACGGGGCGACATCCTCAGCAGGTCTGTTCAGTTGGTCGGGAGAGCCGGGACATGAGTTTAGGGAATATGAAGCGGGAGACCCTTTGCACAAAATACATTGGAAGCTTTCGGCAAAGAGTGAAAAGCTTATGGTGAGGAAGAATGAGGGAGGGGGAGTCCCTAAAAAGAGGCTAATTATAGACCCTTTGCTGATCCGTACGGCTAAAAAAGACAGAAACAAAACTTTGTTTAAAACTCTGTTTAAAAAGCTGTTTAAAACTCCGAATAAAAAGCTACGGAACATCGAGTCCCGAAGCTTTTTGCCGGATTTCCTTCCAGGAAATGGCACTAATAAAAGTGACAATGAACTCTATGACGATGATGACAGGCTGATTGAGGAGAGAATACTTGAGTCGGTTCTATCGGTCGCAAATATGCTGTTCAGTGCAGGAAGACCGGTTGAGTTTTGGGTTTATGAAGATGGCCAATGGCAGTATTATATGGTATCTGATAGAAAGGATATTATAAACTTGCAGCACAGGCTTGCAGCATACCACTTTATTGATGATTCCTCATTGTCCCCTCATGAACGTATGCCTGTTGCCGGTATTTGCTTGAAGGAAAGTAAAAACCGAAGTTTTAAAGGCGGGGAAGCAGTTGTATTCACAGGATACCCTGACAGTAATCTCAAAAAATCAATTGAAGGATTAGCTGACTATGATATGTTTACCGACATGATAGTAATAAAAAAACCTAGCGATACTAAGGGAGCGCAAGATGAAAAAGAGTATATGTCTCAAACTTCAGGTCAGGGGAATCTATGGGTTCTGACCACTGAGGAAGATATTACGGAAGCTTTGATATAAATTTAGTAACTCAACTTACGAACTTATAGGATTGGATGAATTGCTATGAAAGAGAATGTCAAGGTGCTGGAAAAAACATTATTACCCCTGTTGTATTCTATTTCACTGACATATTGGGCAATGAGCTCATTTTTTGGCGAGCCTGCAATAGGAACACTGATAACGGCTGCCATATTACATATTCTGCTGTTCGTTGGTTTTGCATTGGTATTGGAAAATGGAGTATTAGGCAAGTTGATTTCGGTAATGTGTACAGCTTTGTATTTTGCAACAACATTTTTTATTATAGCATCATCAGTCGGTTCTTATGGGAGGAGTTATTTTTTTTGGATAGTTGTTACAAAGCCGGCAAGTCTGGAGTTTATATATGGATATTGGTTAGGAACTGTTTTGTTATCGGCATTTGGTTTCTCATTTACTGTATTTTATTTCACTTGTGTAAGATACAGGATTGGGGTCTTGTTCATGATCGGAATCATACCTTTTATATTGCAGTCGGCAAAGACGGATAAAGAGCTTACCCTGCCTTTTATTCTCTTCTTGATTCTGTTTTTTTCATTATATGTGGAAAGAAGCTGGAGAAAGGCTGGTAATGCTGCCTCACAAGGTAAATACATAGGTAATGGATGGTACATGGGAGCGGTAGGTATTTTTGTTATGCTGGTTCTTGGATTATCTGCAATAACTCCAAAACCCAATACAATTCCAAGGCTTGCGTATATAGATGCTGTAATAGGTCAGACATTACAGCCTTTAGCAGCCGCAGCTTTGAACACTACCCAAGACCGGACGGGTTTACAGGGATTATTCAACCCTTTGGAAAATAGGAGCATGAGCAGATTGGACTTGAGCAGTGCTCCTGTGAGCGAGATAGTATTTTTTGAGGTTGAAGCGGAGGAGCCTCTTTATTTCAGGCTCCAGAGCAGGGACAGGTATACAATGAACAGCTGGGTGACAGATAACAAATCTTTATATGAAGGTTATCCAGTGGAGAGTTTTTATACACGTCGGTTGACGCTACAGTCTATCACTTCATTGTTAAGTGTTATGGAGGAAGAGGAACTCACTGAGATTGGACTGGACGGTCTGTCGGATTTGTCAATACTTTCTTCAGTGCCTCAAAAGAAAAGAATGGCTACGGTATTTACAGGTATCCGCATGAGGAATTTGTTAAATCCATCAGGAATATATGGAGCTGAGGTTTCAGGAACAAATACCGATATCATGCTTAGTGAAGCAGGTAATTGTTTTCTTGAAGGTGTAATGCCAAGGGACTCTGAGAAGTATTCATTAAACTATATTTCGCCCATGCTTACAGGCTCATCAAGGGAGTTTCATATTATGAAGCGGATGAACAAGAACCTTTTTTATTCTTTAATGAAAAAGGTGAGTGAAAGATACGGGAACAATAACATCAATGATTATGAATACATAAACATTTCAAACTGGGACGATTTGCAATATAAGGACTACAAACAGGTGCTTGGAGAAGCAGAACTGGAAATGTCTATGGCATACAGCAATTATACAAGTCTGCCGGATTATATACCCGATAGGATATATGACTTGGCTAATGATATTACAGCCGATAAGAAAAGCGATTATGATAAGGCCAGTGCGATAGAGCAGTTTTTTGACATGTCTGATTTTACATATACCCTTTCTCCACCTACATTGCCTCAAGGCATGGATGTAAATGATTTCTTCATTTTTGAAAGCAAAAAGGGATTTTGCATTCACTTTGCATCATCTATGGTTGTTCTCGCAAGAGCTTGCGGGTTGCCTGCGAGATATACCGAAGGTTATGTTTCTGATGAAAAGGATAACAAAACCGGACGTTATCTTATAAGAGAGAAGCACGCACATGCATTTCCCGAGGTCTATATTGCAGGATATGGTTGGAAAATTTTTGAGCCCACGGTAGGTTTGACGGATAATGAAGATGATTTTTTCGTATTACTCATGGATATGATTGAAGAAATTAAATACCTGCTGTCAGGTTTAATTGACTTTATTATTTCAATACCTGTCTGGATAAAGATTATGTTTATTCCTTTTGTAGTTTTTACCTTTTTGCACATGATATGGTTGTATCTTCATATACGCAATGGCATATGGAGAAAACGCCTTATGAAAGAGAGTGGGACTAACGCTCTTGAAGAGGTGTTTTCACGGATTGCGCATCAATTTAAAAAAATAAATCTTGGTATAGTAAAGTCGGAAACACCGTTAAGCTATGCACAGCGTATATATGAGGAGAGCGGGGTGGAGATTTTAACGCTGGCAGAAGCATTCAGTAAAGCCAAGTATGGAGGAATGGAGCCGTCTTTGGAAGATATTAAAGATGCGATGGGGTTATACAGTCAGGTTGTTTTAATTGTTAAGGCCCGTAAGGGAAAACTAAAGGCGTGGCTTATAAAGTAGATGACTGCCTGAATATTTTTGCTAGTTATGGATTTTTATTGAGTATTTAAATAAAATGCTATAAAATATAATTGAATAAGATGGGGTTTTACATTTCACAAGAAAGGATTGAGAACTTGAAAGAATGTAGGGCTGGATGTGCTGCTTGTTGTATCTTTATATCCATATCGTCTCCAATACCCGGCATGCCTGACGGAAAATCTGCCGGTGAAAGGTGCATTCAGCTGACAACTGATAACAGGTGCAGATTATTTGGTAAGTCGGAAAGACTTCCTGTATGTATCAGTTTAAAGCCTTCTAAAGAAATGTGCGGATTGAATTACGAATATGCGAAGGAATATCTCTCCAATTTGGAGGAAATTACAAAGCCTGAGAGGGTTTCTGATACAGGTTATCAAGTGACCAGTAACAGAATTCGTTTCTAGAAGCGGAGCACAAACAGGAGAAGTGCATTTTAACATTATGAAAGACTAGAAATTGGTAATATTAAAAAGCACTGGTTAATTGATTTTCCCAACATACATAGCATGATTTTGTACATACTAATATTTATTGGCATATAGCAAAATTATGTGGAGGTATGAACATGGAGTCTTTATATAAAAGTAAGGGAAACGGACTTATAAAAAGCATATTCAACCCGAAGGATATACCGGAACTGGAAATCATTGAACTTGAATTGCTTGCTATACTATCTGACAGCAAAGGTTTGGTAAGGGATATGTGTAGCCGTCTTCTAAACGCTGGAGGCAAGAGAATACGGCCTTTGATGGTTTTATACAGTGGAATGATTTTCTCGCCGATTTCCAAAAACCTTATAAAAGCGGCACTTTCTTCTGAATTAATACATATGGCATCATTGGTGCATGATGATATTATAGACAATTCCCCTTTAAGGCGTGGTAAACCCTCGGTGAATAGCTCATGGGGGAATCATTTTGCTGTTCTATGTGGAGATTATCTGTTTGCAAAAGCTTTCGGACTATTATCATATGGCAGGTTGACAAGAAGTATGGATTTTATGGTTCATGCTATTGAAAACATGTGCCAGGGTGAAATCATGCAGGCAGCAAACAGGTTCAATACAAATACTGACGTGGAAATGTATTACAATCTGATTGGTAAAAAAACAGCTGTATTCTTGGAATGTTGCTGCAAATCAGGAGCAGCTGTTTCCGGGGCAGGTAAACTGCATATTGACGCAGTTGGCGGCTATGGTCTTCATTTGGGATATGCGTTTCAAATTATAGATGATCTTTTAGATGTTTGTGGGAATGAAGAAATAACAGGCAAACCCAAGTTTGAAGATTTATCTCAGGGCAATATAACATTGCCGATCATTATGCTTGTGCAAAGCTGCAATTGCAGTAAAGTTGTTGAGGAAGCTGTCAACAGTAAATTCCATTCTAAAGATATATGCATAGAGATGTCAAATTTGCTTAAGGATGCAGGAATCATTGAAAAATGCTTTGACATTGCGTACGGGCATATTGAAAAGGCAAAAGAATGTCTGGAAATACTCCCTCAATCGGAGTACTGCATACGCCTTTATAACCTTGCCGAAATTTTAAAGGCAAGAGTAAACTGAGATTTTTATTGACTACAGAATTCCTGTGTGACGGAGTAGTCGGCAGAGTCCATGATACAATTTGGTGTCGGTTCCGCAGTTTTTTATGATGCGTATGCTTGTTTTTTTGTTGTGCTCATGTAGCGCTTTTGAATCGGACAAATACATTGCAAGAATTCCTTTGACTATTGTTTTGTGAAACAAAGGGTAACGTAGTTTTTCACACATCTGGAGCGATTTTTGGACAAAGAACAGAATTCTTTCTTCACATTCATTTATGTTTCTATAATAATATGTGAAATTTAAATCACCTGTATCCATATCTTCGACAGAATCAATGTAATAATCCATGAGAATATGGAGCCCGCAAATCCAAGGGAAATAAGCCTTGTCAATAAGCTCTGCTTCTTCTTTTGTCAACTTTTCGTCATAAGCTGCCACATACATGGCAAAAATGCCGAGGGTCGAACCTGCAGAAGCAGAAAATTCCCATATGGATATATCGCTATAGTTAATTATATATTTATTGGCCCATTCCTTCAGGAAATTTTCGCGGACATTATCATCAAGATGCTTGTAGGTTTGAAGTGAGGAATAAAGCATGATATATCTCTTGATGTAATGAATTGCGAGGCTGTATGAAGGCGGAATCAATGCTGATTTTCTGCATTCGTTGACCAAATGTGAAAGATAATCGTTATCCTTCTTGTGAGGATAAAATTTGTAATAGTCGTGAAGAGCGCGTGAAGGCTCTGTTGCGTCAAGCATGGAAATATGAAGTTGCCTGAAAGCCTGTTTATCCTTTACCTCTGTTCTGTCACAAAGGTTATCCAGGTAATCGCTGATTGTTTGAAGCGATACAACAAACTTTACGGCAGAGTCGAAGTCGATGTCGGGATACAACGCATATGCACACCCTCCAAGGCAATGAAAGCTTTTAGCCTCTATACTTGCAAGGATCTGTTTCCTGAGTTCTCTGTCTGAAACTTTTCCAGAAAGGTTTTTAAGGCTTTTAAGGTGTTTTTTGACTTCAGGAAAGACTTTTGCAACATATTTTAATATAAGCCACAGACCGCTATTACATTTTAACTCTATAACATTTTCCTCCATTTTAACATGCTTATAAAGTATTATTTGTAGATGATATATATTTATACGGACTAAAATACATTATAATCAACCACATACGGCACAATGCTTTTCGGGGAACAAATAAACAGCGGGAAATGATTTTTTATTTCTCGCATAACTTTATAAACTTGAACTCGGTAACATCGAAAAGCCCCTGATCGGTAACCCTGATTTCCGGTATTACAGGAAGTGCTAGAAAGGATAGAGTTGTAAAGGGGTCTATTTCAGGATTAACACCAAGTTTATGCGCAGTTTCAATCATCTGTGCAAGTTTGGATTCCACATAAGCGGCGGAACGGTTACTCATTAGGCCGGCAATGGGAAGCTCAAGGATGCCTAATACCTTGCCGTCCCCAACAACTGTAAATCCGCCGTTTGCTCTTTTGATTTCATTTATTGCCAAAAGCATATCGTTGTCGTTATCACCTATCACAATCAGATTGTGTGAGTCATGGGCTACTGTGCTTGCAATAGCGCCGTTTTCTATATTAAAACCTTTTACTATTCCCAGCCCGATTTTGCCTAAAGACTTATGACGCTCTATAACAGCAAGCTTTGAATGGGTTTTATCTGCGACAAAAAAGCCGTCTTTTACTCCTGTTCTGGAGTTTTCCTTTTTTGTAATAAGCTCATTTGGGAGTATGCGTATAACTACGGCATTGTCATCACTCATGGGTATAGCCAGATCATTGCCTGTTATGTAAGGAATTCTGACGGTATTGGTAACGTTTTTGTCTTCATCCGGTGTAGAAATACCGATGATTGAGCCTGAATCCACAACAACCTGACCACGATATAACACTTTTTCTATATCGAAATTTCTTAAATCATTGAGCATGAGTAAATCTGCAGAATAGCCTGGAGCAACAGCACCAAGTCTTTTGAGTTTGTAGCACCTTGAGGCGTTTATTGTAGACATACAAATTGCTTCAATGGGATCTAAACCGCATGAAATTGCCTTTTTAATGTTATAGCTTATATGCCCTTCACTCCGGATATCCTCAAGATGTTTGTCGTCTGTGCAGAAAAGACATTTGTCAAGGTTAATGCCTTTATTCAGCAGACCCTTCACAATGTTTTCCAGGTTCTTAGCAGCGGAACCCTCCCTTATTTGAACATACATCCCCAGCCTCAGGCGTTCTAAAGCTTCATCGGGTGTCGAGCATTCATGGTCGGTAAGAACACCTATGGCTTTGTAGGCATTTAATTCATTCCCTGTAAGAGAGGGAGAGTGTCCATCAATGATTGCGTGGTCAAAAAGGTCAACCTTCTTAAGCATGTTTATGTCTCCATTCAGTAGCGAAACAAAATCCATAACTTCACCGAGCCCCAATATCCTGTTAAATCCTTTTAAAGGCTCCATAGCTTCTGCATTGATGTATGCCCCATTATCCTCGAAAGGTGTTGCAGGAACACAGGAAGGAATCATTATATATACGTTCATTGGAAGATGTTTTGTCTGATTCAGCATGTAATGAATTCCGTTGATGCCGCAAACATTGGCTATTTCATGCGGGTCAGCAATGATTGTGGTAGTCCCAAAGGGAAGAATTGACCTTGCAAATTCTGAAGGAGTTACCATAGAGGACTCAATGTGCACATGACTGTCTATAAGTCCAGGACAAATGTACTTGCCCTTTGCATCAATTTCTTTTTTACCAGTATATTTACCTATTCCTACGATAAGATCTTTATAAATGGCAATGTCTCCGAGGACTATTTCCTTTGTAAAAACATTAACTATATTGGCGTTTTTTATTACAAGGGTTGCTTTTTCTTTTCCCAAAGCAACATTCATTCGATTCTGTTTTAATTTTACACTCATGTTACCCTCCCATTATTTATGTGAATTTTTTGTTGTATTGTTACGATAAATATAGTGCTTATATTTTTAGTTTTTTTTATTATACCACTTTTCCAGATAAAGCTAACTATAAAGGTATTTTCATTTATTTATAGATTTGCATTCTATATTATAGTAAAATATATACAATTGTATTAAGGGATGCGTGAAATATTACTTTCACTTTTTTGTGTCGCTATTTGGCTTCAAATAAGTGTTAAGCGAAAATAGTAATGGAAGTTATATTTTCACCTTCCTAAATAATTTGTTTACTTGATAAGAAAAAAATATATAGAGAGGAGAAAATGATTTGAAAAAACTGAACAGATTTATTTCTGGAATTGCAGTATTTATTTTAAGTATATCATTAATGGCGTCGTGCAGTAATAATGAGGTTGAAACAAAAAAAAATCCACCAATAGAAACAAAAGAAGTCAGTATAATTGAAGGAATCCATTTGAACCCTGACCTTTCGGTGGATGAAAAAGTAAATAAGCTAATTGAACTAATGACACTCGAAGAAAAAGTTGGGCAGATGGTTCAAACCGACAGGAGTACAGTAAGGCCGGATGATGTGAAAAAGTATTTCCTTGGGTCTCTTTTTAGCGGTGGTGGTTCATCACCGGGAAGGAATAACCTGAAGGATTGGATAAAAATGTGTGAAGATTTTCAGAAAGCCGCGATGTCCACAAGGCTTGGAATTCCAATAATATATGGGATAGATGCAGTTCACGGACACAATACGGTGCATGGTGCTGTTGTATTTCCTCATAATATTGGGCTGGGAGCTACCGGAAACTCCGAGCTGATGGCTGGTATAGGCAGAGTTACAGCGGCTGAGATGATTGCAACCGGTGTAAACTGGAATTTTGCTCCATGCGTTGCAATCTCGCGAGATGAGAGATGGGGAAGGACATATGAATGCTATAGTGAAAACCCTGAACTTGTAACACAGCTTTCTGTTCCTTATATAAAAGCCATGCAGGATTATGGAATTTCAGCATGTGCCAAACATTATTTGGCTGACGGAGCAACCTTGTGGGGAACGGGAGATAATGGACATGATATAGATCAGGGAGATGCCCGGATATCTGAAGAAGAGTTAAGAAAGATCCATTTACCTGCTTATCAGGAAGCTGTAAAAGCAGGAGTTAAAACTGTGATGATTTCATTTAGCAGTTGGAATGGTGTTAAGAATCATGAAAACAGTTACCTTATTAATAATGTACTGAAAGATGAGCTTGGATTCGATGGATTTGTGGTTTCGGACTATGAAGCCATTAAACAGTTGAGTGGCAGTAGCTTTTATGAGCAGTTGGTGGATTCCGTAAATGCCGGGGTTGATATGTTCATGGAACCTAGCCAATGGAAGACAGTTATTAGCTCTTTGAAAGAGGCCGCGGAAAAAGGAGATATTAAAGAGGAGAGGCTTAATGATGCAGTATCTAGAATTTTGAGAGTTAAATTTGAGACCGGCTTATTCGAAAACCCAACCGGAGACCGTAAACTTGCAGTGGAACAGCTTGGACAGGAGGAGAACCGAGAGGTTGCAAGACAGGCTGTTAGGGAATCCTTGGTGCTTCTTAAAAACAAGAACAATGTACTTCCGCTAAAAAAAGAAGCAAAGGTGTTTGTTACAGGACCGGCGGCAGATGATGTAGGGATTCAATGTGGTGGCTGGACTATAAGCTGGCAGGGGGGAACAGACAGGGAAAGCAGGTATGGAAAGAGATGGACTACAGGAACTACAATTCTTGAAGGGTTTAAAAGAATAGCCGAAAAAAGCGGAGGAACAGTTTTAACAGATCCGAAAGAGGCAGTAAATGCTGATGTTGCAGTTGTTGTTATAGGTGAGAAGCCGTATTCCGAATACGAAGGAGATGACAGAAGCCTTGACCTGTATTCCGGTGTTGCATTAAGCGGAAACCGGGAAGCTTTGGAACAGGTAAAAGAGTTGGGTATTCCTGTTGTAGTGGTTCTAGTATCTGGAAGACCCAGAATAGTGACTGATGAGATTCAGAGCTGGGATGCCTTTGTAGCTGCATGGATTCTGGGAACTGAAGGGGATCAGGTCGCAGATGTTCTTTACGGAGATTATAACTTTAAAGGCAAGCTGCCAATTACCTGGCCTGCAAGTGTTGATCAGATACCTGTAAACTATGGTGACGACAATAATAAGGATATTCTGTTTCCGTATGGGTTCGGTCTTGAAACAAGGGGTGAGTGAAGTAACTGAAAAGAGCATTTGTAAAAGTTAATATTATGATGCTGTTTTGTACATAAAAAGACTCAACCAGTGCATAAATACTGAATTTTGAGTCTTTTTATTGGTTTCGTATTATATTGCGTTTGTCAACAAAAACTTGCCTCCCCCTGCTAATTAATTTTTGACCCCTTTGTGCTAATGAAAATTTGACCCCCTCAATTACACATTGTGGATATGTTCTCCACAAAGAGTCTAATCTCTCAAAAAATTGCTTGTAGCATAAAGCTTAATATTAACAAATTGTTTTTGCTATATCTGTTTAGCATAGTCCGAGGAAGTAGTAACCGGCGAAGCGTACCCTTGACAGGCTAATGAAGCAAATGCCACACTGCTATTTCCGAGGGCAACCATTTTCAGCTATATCCGTTCCCTTCGCCCTCGGTATCTCCGTAACTGCATTTGCGTAATGTTCTGTCAAGGGCGGTTACGGGGACTGGCAGAAGCTTGGATAGTGTCTTGTCAAGTGGTG
>LSQX01400617.1_pt1 | contig 22392 bp, 21 predicted proteins | sample 654561 | NCBI WGS metagenome assembly LSQX01 (sample SAMN04489861, study PRJNA283612) | anaerobic digester metagenome | isolation source: 4 biogas reactors fed with cattle manure at either 37C or 55C with and... | place: Denmark: Kongens Lyngby | collected 2014
CTCATTGCGCGGTGTTGCCTTAGATTATAAAACCGCCAAATTGGACTGTAATCATGTAAGAAAAGCCGAAAAGCACCCAAAACTCTGATATAATGAAATACAGAAGAAAAGGTGCTTTAAGATGAAAAGCGCAGCAAGGATTTCAAGGGAGAGGCATTTAGGCTGTCGGACGAAATCCGAGTTAAAAATGCGGCGTCACAGCTTGGACTTCAATATTGCACCTTGCCGAATGGCGTAAGAATCGTAAAGCTCCGGATAAGATTCCGGACCCGGCAACTGATGCTAAGCAAAGGGCGCGCACCAGAAAACTCGAACGAAAAAATCGTGAGCTTGAACTTGTAAACGAAATTTTGAAGAATGCGCCGGTTTTTTCGCAAAAGACCGGAAAAATTAAAAATACATCTCTTGATTTTTATTTTAATCCGTATTTTTTCCTGATGCCGGGAAAACAGGTTAAGTTAAACACGATGTCGAAAAAGGTTCGTATAAGAATGAATGCCTCAAGCGGGGCGCGGAGAATCCCCTGACTGAATAAGCCTCTGACAGCCTCCGCCATCACCTTAAGCGCAAAGGAATGCTTGACCTTTTCCGGAGACGTGCCTTTCTTTGTAAATGAGTGCCACATCAGGGACGCGTAAACCACCTTCAGGTCACGGCTTGGAACCTCGGTAAAATTATATTTCAGATACTCGCCGCTGGGGTAATCGAGAATGTCAGAGAGCCTTTCCACCTTTTTCAGCTTGCCCTGTGCAACCAACGCGCGGTGATATTCCGAGCCGATAATGATTGAAAAAAACGAACAAAACAGCATTGCACAGTCGAGGCTCGAAGCGAAAACCGCAGTGTCGCGCAGCTGTTGCTCGGTTTCGCCCGGAAAGCCCACAATAAACGATGTGATTGCAACAATACCCGCATCGGAAGCGTTTTGCGCCGCCTGCCTGACGTTGTCAAGGCTGATGCCCTTGTGCATTTCCTTCAGCTTTTCCGTCGAACCGCTTTCCACTCCGAAGAATATCCAGCGGCATCCGCAGTCATACATGAGCTTAAAGTTTTCGGCGGCTATTATGCCCACCCTCATCTGACAGCCCCAGACAAAATTTATTCCGGAATCGCGGTAGGCGTTACAAAAGCGCACAAGCTCCTCGTTGTTGCCGCACCAAAGCTCATCCGCAAAATATATTCCGTCCGCGCCGTGCTCTTCAACTACACAGCGGATTTCTTTAATAACGTTTTCAATCGGTCTGCGGCGGCAGCAGGACTTGTTGTATTCGGGATTAAAGCAAAAAGCACAGTGCCCGGGACAACCCTTTGAAGCGTACATATACAGCATCTTTTTGCAGCTGAAAGATGACTGAAAGTAGGGTTCGGGGCGGAGAATATCAAAATCAAGCACAGGCAAGTCGGCAGGGTCTGCAAATTCTCTTTCAGGATTTATGTGGATTTTGCCGTTGTTCTTATATCCGATGCCCTTGACATTGTCGAGAGCTGCATCGGAGGACAGACATTCAAGCAACGCCTGCCATGTGAACTCTCCCTCACCCGTGACTATGTAATCAACGCAATCCTCTTTAAGTGTCGCTTCGGGTGTCTGCGTGACGAGATGACCGCCCCAAACAACCTTGGCACCACAGCTTTTCGCAGCCAGTGAGCAGTTTACAGCGTCGCGGTAACTGCGGACATACATCATTGACACGCCTACAAAGTCCGGCTTAAAATTGCGGAGCAAATCGCCTATCTTTCGTTTATCGACAATTCTGTCACAAACGGTCACAGTATGACCGCAGTTTTTAAGATGTGTGGCAACAGACAGCATACCAAGTGGTATGATTGTCTGTCGCTGAATTGTTCCGATTTTCGGGCTGATAATCAAAATCCTCATAAAGTAACTCCAAAGACCGACAACTGATTCCGTTCGCGCTCCGCATTGTGTGGCGTCGCCTTTATTTGTTTCTGTCCTTTTTTGTGATTTCTTCAATTACAAACTTTCCTGATACGGCGGCGGACGGCAACCCCCCCGGAGGGTTTATCCACTGGCTTGCAATGTAGCAGCCGTCCAGACCCCGAACCTTGTTGCTGTAAAACGCGGGCAGGGAGCGCAGCCCGATGACAAAGGGCATATATGCCCCATTGTAGCCTCCGGTATAAAAATTATACGTTTTCGGCGTAGTGATGTCAATAACCTCGCAGGTAATGCCGTTATTTTCAAAATCCAGCTTAGAAGCTATTCTGCTTCTGACATCCTGCGCCATGCGCGTTTTTTCCAAGCTGTATTCCTCAGCGGAGCGTGCCCGCAAAGCTTCCCAATATCGGAAGTCGTCGTCAAACTGGTCAATATTCACATAATAGATTCTCTCGTCTTTTTCCATGCTTGAGCCGTTTTCAAGGCTGATAAATGACAGACGTTTTTTCTGCGTCACGCCGGCTGTAAACGGCTCGCATAAAAAACAGATGCGGTGCGGCAGGCTTTTACAGTTGCCCTTGAGCAGGAAAAACACATTTGAGCAGCCGCGAGTTTGATATTTTTCGCTGTCGGCGTATTTCCGTTCGAGAGCCTTGTCACAAAAGGCTCCCGAGAGCAGTTTGCGGTATGTAACATATGGGTCACAGGATGAAACGACAAAGTCGGCGGTTACCTTTTCTCCTCCGACAATTACTCCGTCGACCTTGCGCCCATTATAGCTGATAGCGGTAACGGGTGAGTTCAGCATCAGCTTGCCGCCGAGATCGGTAAAACGCCTGCTCATTTTTTGTATGATCTCCGCCGCGCCGCCCGAAACCATTTTGCCGTTGCCGCTCGTCATAATTCCCATGCTTGCCATGAACGCGAGTATACTTTCGTTAGGCGCAAAAAAGTCCGAAAAAAACTTTTTAAGCGTAGTGTTCGTAAAGCGGCGGGAGTAGCGGCTGAAATCCATAAAATAATATTTAAGCGCAACAGGAACAATACGGAGCATCTCACACGCCAGAGCGGCATAATGGAGCGGGTAATATTTAAATGCCCCCTTCGCGGGAAAGTTAATGCATTGCAGCTTGCGCACACATGAAACAAATGAATTGATTGCCTTCTCGTCCTCAGGCGCTACAGACAGAAGCTCTTTGCGGAAGCTGTCGAGGCTATATGTGACATTGACGGTTTTTCCGTCGAGATAATATGTTGAGTAGTTTTCATGCTCGTTAAATTTCTGCCCGTCCTCAATTACGCCGAGATTCTGCCACATAGGGTAAAGCTCGGTTTTCGGGTTGGTGCCTGTTATCCACTCAATGCAGCCGCCCAGCTTATACCCTCCGCGCTCCCACGTTGCGATAACGCCTCCGGGCACCGCGTTTCTTTCATAGATAACAGCTTCGTAGCCTGCCTGAAGCGCGTAAATGCCCGCCGAAAGGCCGCTGATTCCGCCGCCGATTATGACTATCCTTTTCAAAGCGGTTCACTCTCCCTCCCGCACGTTTTCAAGCACTGTCTTTTTTATCCGTTTCCCGTACCACACGATTTCACGCGCATAATCGGGCAGGTTGTCAAACTCACGCTCCGGCACTGCCGTTACGAGAGTTTTTTGTCTTTGCGGAGCGGAAAGCTTATCATCTGCAAAATATGACGGGAAGTTAAATTTAAAGCTCTCCCGGGTTTCTTTTTTAAACGGATGGTTGACAATCAGCTTTTGATATTTCAGAAGCTCGCCGACAATCTCATCATCCTCAATGATTGTAATTAACCAATCACCGACCTCGGACATAAACACATCAATTTCGGAAGAGAAGCGTAAAAATGCACCCTCATCAAGCGTCCAGCGAACGTCACCGAACTTTGCGTCGTAATAAAACTGGCAGTTTATACCTTCGACAGCCTTGCGGATTGAATCAAGAATGCCGGAGAACACCTCGTTAATAAAAGTATCCTGATGTGAGAAAAACCACTCGATGAAACTTTGATAAAATGTGACGTACGGAATCGACAAGCTTCTGTGAGCATATACCGCCACGTTTCGCAAAAGACCCATGCAGTGAAGGGACTGAAAAACGGCGGTAAACATTTTGCAGCGAATCCAATCCTCAACGGGCATTGTTGCGGTTTCAACCACAATGTCGCTGAACTCCGTAACCTCCTCGTCCTCGGCTGCGCAGGTGTGATACTGAAAGAACGGCAGCTTAACGGTGCGTATCGCGTGCTTGCTTTTGTAAGCGGGAGCGGCGAGCGCGGATTTCGGCAGCAGCTCACAGTCATAAACCTCGATTATCGAATGTTGACCGGAATCGAGCAACATTTCAATGCCTCGTGTAAAGCTTTCAAAGGTTTCGCCGGGCAAGCCGAGAATCAGCTCGGTGTAAGTCGGTATTCCTGACTTGCGGTATTCGTCCAGAAGCTTTGAAAAGCTTTCCATCGTCATGTTGCTGCGCCCGATGTTTTTCAAAACCTCGGGCGAGAGGGACTGGAACGATACGGTGGTGCTTTTGCTAAGGTCCGCTTTTGCAAACCACCCGGTCAGCTTCAGCACATTTTCATGTCGGTTTTTCGCATAGTTGACTTTAATCCTTTTCGGATATCCGTTTTTGGCTTTCGCATTAATAAGCCATTGCGTGATTTGTAAATCCCTGTCAAATTGTCCGAAATTAGCGTCGGCACCCCAAATGTATTCGATCTTATTTTCGGAAAACCACTCGATATCGCCCTTTATGCGCTCCATATTAAACAGCCTAACTTTGTCCTTGTGAGGACCCCAGTCACAAAACGCGCAGTTGTTAACGCAGCCTCTGTTTGTTTCAAGTATGGCGGAAAAAAGTGTGTCCGGGTTGTCGCAAAGAATCTTGTCAAATATTCCGCCCGTGTAAGGCGACGGATAATCGCAGCCGATAATTTTTTCTCGCCGCGTTTCGGCAAGCTCACCGCAGGGCTTGCGGTAGGAAAGGTTGGGAATATCGGAAAGATCGCCGTCTCGATTAAGTGTCAGCAGCAGCTTTTCAAAGACCTCCTCACCCTCGCCATGGATAACGATGTCAACAAAACCGCACTCCTCCAAAAGCGCACAGCCGTTAGGAATGTTGTGACCGCCGAAAACTGTCACGCAATCGGGATAAGCCTTCTTGACAAGCGCGGCAAGCCTTTTGTTATATTCATAATTCCAGACATAGCTCGAAAAGCCGACAAGAAAGGGCAGCTTTAAGATTGCAAGCGACTCCGCGAGAGGAAGCCTGCGAAACAGTATATCGGCAAGGCGGCTCTTTGCGCTGATTTCACTGTTTGAAAAAGCTTGCGCCGCGATAGCGCCCGCGGCATACGGCAGATACGCCGACTCACCGCCGCCGCTGAACACATCGCCGATTTGAACAAAATATATATTGTTTTTCTTTGCGTCCGCGATTTTTTTGATTGCCTTATTCATACTAAATCCACCGAAACGTCGGAACTGACGTTTCCCGTGCCCTTGCGCCCGAACCAAACGATGTATTTTGAATAATCCTTCCAGTTGTCCGGCACACCGCCCGCGCCGATGGTTACAATGTTGCGCTTCCTTTGCGGCGGAGTGTGCTCACGGGCAAAGATGCCGTAAAAATAATTGCCGAGGTCATACTCAAGCTCAAGCTTTACTGTTTCCCGTCCCGGCAGCTTGATGATGCTCTTTTGATACCGCATCAGCTCGTCAAATATTTCAGGCTCGATGTCAAAATTCTGTAAAAAGCTCTCCGCCTCCTCGTAAAACCTGTCGAGCTTCAGCAGGATTTCAAGGTAAGCGCCTTCCTCAAACGGCCATGTGATGTCTCCGAATATAGGGTCAACAAATCGTTCGATTTCTTCTCCGCGCGAGTAGCTTTCAAGCCCCTTGTAAACCTTCGAGAACACCGCCCCCGCAACCGACTGCGGCACACTTCCGAGATGTTCAACAAGGGCTTTGTAAAAGTCAAGATAGCTGACATGCTTTTCATGGTAAAGGTAAATGGCAAAGCACCTTAGCAATCCGAAACAGTGGAAGCACTGAAGAACGTGCGCAAAATATTTAGCGCGCAGAAACTCCCGCTCATTCATTGTCGAAGTGGCGATGATTTCTTTCGAGTATTCGGCAGGTTCGTTTGATTTTCTTATGTTGCAGTGATATTGGCTGAACGGTATATCAACGGTCTTGATGCCGTGTTTTTCAATATAGGGCTTTTGCCACATGATGGAGTTTGTCAGCAGGTTGCAGCTGTAGACAAAAATCGCGAAATGCTGACCGCATTCAATTAGCTTGCAAAGACCGCTGCAAAAGCTCTCGTAGGTTTCGCCCGGCAAACCAAGAATAACATCGGTAAAGGTGGGAATATTTTGAGTTTTATAAAGCACCATGAGCCTTTGATAATCGTCAAGCGAAATGTTCTGCCTGTCAATGTTGAAAAGCGCCTCGGGGCAAAGCGTCTGAACGGAAATCGTGACTCCCTTGCTCATCTTGCATTCGTTGAGCTTGCGGTTGATTCGATAAACAATTTCACTGTCTGCCTTCGCGGCGGAAACCTGAAGCTTTATCGGGAAGCCGGTACGCTTTTTCACTTCAATAAGCTTGTCGGCTATCAGTTCATCGCGCTCGAAGATGCCGAAGTTCGAGTCAAAGCAGCCGCAATAGTCAATTTTATGAGCGGCTATCCATTCGATTTCAGCAAAGACTTTTTCGAGAGGGAACAGAACCATTTTGGCTTTCGCCGTGTCCCAATCGCAATAGGTGCAGTGGAAAGGACAGCCTCTGTTTGTTTCAAAGCCTGCGACAAAATTGATCTGAGGAGCGGATTTGATAAGCTCGTCATATAAGCCGCTCAGGTAAGGCGACGGGAAATCGAGCGAATCTTCACAGCTCACCGCATTGGTCACAGCCTTGCCGTTTTCACGGTAAGAGAGATTAGGTATCTCCGAAAATGTCGTCCCGCCGTGTGCAAGCTCAAGCAGCAGCAGACGGAAGGTTTCCTCGCCCCAAAGATGGATAAGGAAATCCATGTACGGATACCGCTCCAAATAGTCGTTCCCGAACGGCAGCTCCTTGCCGCCGAACAGAATCAGACAGTTCGGATAAAGGCACTTAATACGCTCCGCAAGCAGCTTGTTAAAGTTGCTGTTCCAGATATTGTTGGAAAATCCGATGAGAAACGGCTCATCAAAGGAACGCGCAATTTCTTCAATATCTTCCTTAATGACGATGAAGCCCTTGAAATCATAGCTGTCCTGAACCTTACTGTCTTTCCATGCGTTGGCAACGAGCGTGCCCGTTGAATATGGCAGATAGACATTTTTTTCGCTGGCATTCGTCGCCTGAACCATATAAATGTTTTTCTTTTTCATTTTTACGTGAAACAGATGCCCGAATTGCGCGTCTGTTGTTCCTTTCCTCCTTGTAATCACAGCATGAAAGCAAATTCATCATAGTCGTCCTCAAGGCGAAAGCGTCTGACTTTATCGCGCCCGAAGAAGGATATATAAAGCAGCAGATAATCAAAATCGGAGCAAAGATATGGCCAAAGGCATCTTTTTCTTGTGCCGAGATAACGCTCTCTGATTTCGCGCACAAACTTTCTTTTCTGCGGCTCGTCCATTCCGCTGACAGAATCGTACTCACAGTCAAGCGACACGGGCGCGTTCTGCCGCACGTTGCACACACCGTAGTCGGCGGGATTTCCGGCGATAACGGCGTTTTTCTTAAAGCTGAAACGCGAAATATATCCGCTGTCGATAACTCCGGCGTTTTCCTCAATAAATGTTTCTGTTTCATCCGCCTCCTGTCGGGTCTCTGTCGGAAACCCGATAAGCAGGGCAACATGATTCCATATTCCGGCATTGTGCGAGCGCTGCAAAACAGGCAGCCGCCCGTCGGCATCAATGCCCTTGTTGATAAGCCCGAGGACTCGCGGCGAGGCGGACTCATAGCCCCAGAAAATTATTCTGAATCCCGCCTTATACATCAGTTCAAAAAGCTCATCCGTAAATTTGCTCTCAAGCCTTGCCATTGAAAACAGCCGCACGTCGAGTTTGTCGGAAATTATCAGCGACGAAAGCTTTTCAAAATATGTCGGTGAAATTGAGTCGTCCGTAATAAAGAAGTGACGGATGCCGTGTCGCTCATTGAGTTCCTTCAGCTCGGCAAAGGCAGTTTCCGGCTTTTTTAGCGAAAAATGAGAGCGGTCGAACGAAACGTCACAAAAAGCGCATTTGCCCCAGTAGCAGCCGTGTGAAAACTGAATCGGCCAGACTCTTTCGGGCGAAAAGTAGCTGCCGAAATCAATGCCGGTGAAATCGGGCAAGCACAAGCTGACTGTGCGCCCGGAAGCTGCCGGGGGATTTACCGTCAGGCTGCCGTCTTTCAGATACATTATGCCGTGAACGTCCTGCACTCTTATTTTGCCCTCCGCAAAGGCTGCAAAATCGACAAGATTGGTTTCGGCCGTGCCGCAGCAGATATAGTCGCAGTATTCACCGAACAAGCCGGGCATTCGCGCAAGGTCTCGGTAAAGCTTCGTGATAATATTACCGCCGATGCAAACGGGGCGGCCGAGCCTTTTTTTAATGAGCCGCGCAAGCGTAAAGGACGCAATCAATTGTGTCATGTCGGCGACGGTGATGATGAAATAATCTGCATCCCCCGTGATGACAGAATCAAAATGAGAAGTATAATAATCAAAAAACAGGTTCTTTTCCCTGCCGGAGCAAACGCTGTCAATTTTTTCAAAGCCCTGAGCCCAGCGGTTGTCGCCACAGTTAAAAAATGATACTCCGTAAGGTGCGTACGGCAGAGAAACAATGTCAAGCGCAGAAAAAAGTGTGCGCCTTGCTTTGAAAAGCTTATTGGCGTCGTAGAACAGCTCCGTGGTTTTATGCACAGTGATTGCGTGCCCAATTTCGGCTGCGACAGCGGAGATCTCGCTCTCGCTGTGAGAAGAAAGGAATTTGTTTAAGGCATCGATATGAAGGCTGTCGGGACTGTCCGACTGCTCGTTTTCTATTTCTTCGCGCGCTCTTTTAAAGGATGAAAGGACATTTTCATATGTAAGTATGTCGTTATAAAATCTGATGTTTAGGTCCGATACGCTCACGTCAAAGCCGGCTTCCCTTAGCCGACCCTGCAAAAGCGGCAAGGCGGTGTAAGGATTGCCCGGGTACCATTGAGGCGGAAAAATAAGCAGACCTTTCATTTTGCATCTCCTTCGCCGGTTTGTTAACATAACGGCCGTCGTAAATTGCTCGCACGCACGCATTGACATATTCTCTGAACAAATCAGGCTAATAATAGGACCCGTGAATTTAATTTCACTCCTGCGCATCCTGTCTGTTGATTGCTTTGTTGCGTTTACACTTTTCCTTGAAGGAAAGGTCATATTTTTTCAGTATGGAGCGGTGAAAGTTTGCGTGATACATATGATACAAAAAGTTCTTGCCCGCAATGAAAAACCGCGGGATGCTCTTGAAAAATCCATACCTGCTTACCTCGCGCAGCGTCAGAGAGATAGCTCGCTTGGCAAGAGCATAGTTCTTTGTGTCCATAACAATGTTCCTGGACGCGAACGAAATCCATAAAAAGAAACAGCGGATAGTGACAAGATCCTTTTTAGGAATCTGCGAAAAATTGATGTTCAGCATTTCCGTCGGCTTTAAGCCGATGTAGTCCTCCAGCTTGTTCGGCACCGAAAACTTCCCTTCGGCAATCATTTCGTCACAAATCTTTGAGCGTATGACCATTTCAAAATGATTCACGGAATACAGATTGATGTCAAGCTTCATTGCTTCTCTCGTTGTTTTTCGCAGTTCCTCAACTGTTTCACCGGGAAAACCGATGATAAAGTTTCCGATGATGATTATTCCCGCTCTGCGGCAATCTGCAACAGTCTGCTCGATTTCAGCCATGGTGATTTTCTTGTTCATTCTGTTAAGAGTGTACTCCGAGCCGCTTTCAATGCCGAAAACCATCCATCTGCAGCCCGCGTCATACATGATTTTATAATCATCATAGCTATACTGACCGACCCGTGACAGGCCGCCCCAGATAAATTTCATGCCGCGCGCCTTGATTTGGGCGCAGCTCTCTCTTGCCTGCTGCGAGGAACCAAAAATCAAATCATCAACAAAATATATGCCGTTAAGTCCGTGATTTTTAATAAGGTATTCAATCTCGTCGAGCACAATATCGAAGTCCCGAATACGGCGGCAGTTTTTGTTGTAATAATGGTTAAAACAGAAATCGCAGTTGAACGGACAGCCCTTTGACCCATACATATATATCATTTTCGTACAGAAATAATATGAAATAAAGTAGTCCTCCGGGCGGATAAGGCTCCAGTCAAGACCGAAGCGGCTTATGTCGGTAAATTTGCGCTCAGGTGTGGTAACAAACTTTCCGTCTTTCATAAAAGCCAAACCGGCTATGTTGTCAAAAGGCTGTTTCTTTTCTATTGCGTCAAGCAGCTCCATGAAGGTGATTTCGCCCTCCCCAAGCATCACCGCGTCGCAATAGCCGGACGAAGCAATAATTTCCGGCATCATTGTCGTTTGCTGTCCGCCCCAAAAAACCGGAACGCCGTGCTTCTTCGCCGCCTTTGAAACAACAATACTGTCTGCAATGCCGAGTGTTGACATGAGGGAAATCCCGACAGCGTCCGGACGAAAGCTGTCAAAAAGCTTGTCAAGATTCTCTTTTTTTATGGCCCTGTCGCGGATTATCGCAGTGTGACCGCGGGCGTTCAGATATGTTGCAAGAGCCATCAGCCCGATTGGGTTACCGGGACTGTACAGATGCATTTCAACTGCGGGACTGATAAACAAAACCTTCATTTGCGGCGGTTTCCTTTCTTTGGCAAAGCCCGATCCACCTTAATAATATTCCACCGTAACCGCTTCCTTGCAGTTGGTGATTATCATATCGTTGCGCCGGTTGGAATACAGCACAACCTCGCGGGCATAGTCCTGCCAATTGTTCACAGGATTGTCAATTCTGACGCGGACAGTGTTTCTCGCACGTTTCAGCATAACATCGGTGTCGCCCGAAAGCACGGCAAGAAAATAGTCATAAAAGCCGTAACTGCTGCTTATCTCAACCTCCCGATGCTCCGGTGTGCGGATAACGGATTTTTGATAGGCGAGCAGTTCGCGGTAAAGCTCCGGCTCAATGCCGAGCGAGGACAGGAACGGCTCGGCTTCGCGGTAGAACCGTTCTTTGTTCTGTGCGAGAACAAGTGCAATGCCCTCCTCCGGATACCAGCCGACAGGACCGAAATCCGGGTTTGAATAAGTAAGTACAGAGCCGTCGTTCTTTTCAAGTCCGACAGCATAGCCCGTGAACAAACTGTTGATCAGCGTGCCCTGCGCGCTAAACACGAAGTCAACGGCGGCATCATAAAACTGCCTGTAGGAAACGCCCCTGCTTTGGTACATATACGCGGCAAAGAACTTCAGCCAGCCCTTGAAATGAAAGCATTGCAGCGCGGTTTTAAATATATGCGCGCGGCGCATATCCTTTTCGGGCATTGAAGCGGTCTCACGGATAACATCTACATATTCCTGCACATCGCCCTCACGCGGAGTACGGGCATGGTTAAAGTTGAGCGGCAAGGTCATGGTTTTGATTCCGAATTTACGCCTGTATTCCTCCTGCCCCATTTGCGCATTGCAGTAAACCTGACAGTCGTATATCGACATCGACATATTCATTCCGCACTCAAGCAGCTTGCAAAGCCCGTCGCAGAAGCTGTCATATGTTTCACCCGGCAGACCGATTATCATGTCGGCATAGGCGGGGATTCCGCAGGCGTTATAACGGCGAAGAATTTGCGTAAACTCCTCAAGGGAAAAGTTGCGGCGGTTGATGTTGGCAAGCGCCTCACTGTTAAGCGTTTGATGTGAAAGCGTTACGCCCTTTGAAATGCGGTTTTCAAACAGCATCTTTATGATTCTGAACACGTTGTCGTTACAGTATTTTGCGGAGTTAATTCCGAACACTCTCGGATAACCCGTGCGCTTTCTCAACCGGACAATATACTCCGATATTTCAAAATCTCTTTCGAGCATACCGAAATTTGAATCGGCACAGAATACATATTCGATTTTGTGATCTGCAAACCATTGCAGCTCCTTTTTAACCCGCTCAATCGGAAAAACCTGCATTTCGCGGCAAAGGCTCCAGTCGCAATATGAGCAGCCGTAGGGGCAGCCTCGATTGGTTTCTGATATTGCGCTGAAACGAACATCGGGGTTGCGCTTTAGTATTCCGTCAAACACACCCGAGAGATACGGAGAAGGGTATTTATCAATGTGCCCGGGCCTGACCGAAGCATTTGTCTTTGTTTGATTTTTGTCGGCGCGGTAGGAGATTCCCGGAACGCCCCGCAACGTCTCACCGCGGGAAAAAGCGTTCAGCAGGGCCGAAAAGCTTTCTTCACCCTCGCCGTGCATGAGAATATCCACATACGGGAGCTTATAAAGCAGTGAATCATCATAAGGAATATTGTGTCCGCCGAAAACGACAATACATTCAGCGAAGCGTTCCTTGAGCATTTCGGCAAGCACCTTGTGATATTCAAAGTTCCATGTGTAACAGGAAAACGCGGCAAGAAACGGCTCACTTACTTTTCTTAAGGCCGCCGCCGGATTTTCGCGCGTAAAAACTATGTCAGCAAAATCATATTCATCACAGATGTCTTTTTGCGCCTTTGCGTAAGCAATCAAACAGCCTGCCGCGTAAGGAAGATACTTCGACTCGCCGTAGGACATGTTCGCCTGAAAAAAACACACAGTCTTTTTCATGTAAATCCCGCCTGTTCACCGTTGAAATTCAAATAAACTCTCATGCTCTTTGCGACCGAACCGGTTTACGGTTCATGTCAGCTGTTCCTTTGGTATTATCTTTGAAAGACATGATTAATCCTTATCATCGTTGTATAGACGACTCCATCATTAATCTTTTTAATTATAGCATAATCACTAAATTAAAGCAACCAAAAAAGCTCTATAACTGCGTTGTAATGGAATCAGTATAACAATAGTTAATTCCCATGTTAATTTCCACAGTGGACGAGGTGGTGGAATTTAACATGGGAATTAACGCATTTGTCTGTTTCGCCACAGTTATTTTTATTTCGTCTACTGTCTTATTTTCTAAACATCTGTATTTCCCCAAGATAATATTGAAAAGTGAATCTTCAATCCTGTTGCTGATATATCCTTTATAATCTTAGGCGATAGATCAAATTGAATTTGAGCTGATTCTGAACTGATATAGCATTTAAAGTAAACTTCGTTAGATTTTGCTGTTTTGTTTAAAAAATCAGTAGCCAAACCAATCTTTTTAACAGTTCTGCGATGGCATCTTCAATTCCAATTGTGCTGAATGTTTCTATATCATAGCTCCAAACATCAAACGGGCTCACGCCAATCACCTTGCTAACAGATTCCCCCTTTTTACAAAAGCGGGACGCCGCTAAACCAAGTGTTTGTTCTATAACTTCTTTATCTAAGCCGTCGCCCTTAATAACTAAGCTGCACTTACCACTGATGTTCATCTGATTTACCCCCAACTTTTTTGCAATCTCAATTAATTCTTTATAGGGCAACACCGCACAATGATTGTTGTGCGATTGCGCCGTCAGATTTTTTCGTCAGATTGTCTAAAAAACGCAGGAAATACTTTGTGTATTGCCGAGCATTTTTGGGCNNCAGCCGCTCATTGCGCGGTGTTGCCATAGGTAAAGTTTTTGTTATTTGACACTAAATCTTTTAAACTCTCAGCATAATCGCCAATCGCCCGACGGTGCGGCGGCGATGTCAGATAGTTTGATTTCATATGGATTCCCCCTAAATGTTTTGTCCATATAAAAATATTTAGGGTGAGTTTTGTCCTATTCACCCGTTATCAAAGCAGCTTCATTAATTCTGGAAACTCTATACCCATCTTCACTTGAAAATGCAGACTTGTTACACAGCGGCAAGATATTGTGCAAAGCTGCCACTGAGCTTTTCCCACTTTGGCTCCTTCACGCCGTGGGCACAGGTGTACACGATATTGTCATGCAGAAAGATGGGGTCACCATTACAGGTCGCGAATACAAATTGCGCGTTTAAATAGCTGTACTCCTGCTGCGTTTCCGGCAATTCCAAAGCAGGACAGAAGCGCACCGCCGCATCGTTGATGTCAAGCTCCACGTCAACAGGATTGCAGGTGCGATAAAATGACTTCAAGTCATCCGGCACAGCGTCCAGACTGCCGGTATACGTCTCGAAAGCATTCCGTGCATCCTGCTGCTTGGCTTTGCGCACAAACGCTGTATAATCCATTTGCGTCCTCCTAATAACTGAATGTCGGTCGGCATTTATCAATTGTGTAAACACGAATCTTTTCAGCGAATTGCCGCTGTTGCACGGAGTCTATCACGGTGTATGATACCATGATGATGCCGATGCTCATTGATACTATAATGCCTGCCGGACCGCCCCATGTTCCCTGTACCGCAATCGACACCGCAAGCAGTGACAGAGAGAACATTGCCTGTCTCCCTGTTTTCAGCAGTGCCTCGCGGGTGCCGACACCCTGTTGTTTTAGTTTGATGAACTGGTATGCTGAAAATACCGCAATCGTCATCGTGCCGACTACACCCATGCTGACCATTTTAGTAATATTATCCGTGATTGCCAAACCGAGATTTTTAAATACACCTTCGACCGCTTTTGAAGCAACTTCACCGATGGTACGGCCTATGCCGTATCCCACCGCCGCAAGGGCACCCGCTTCAATGCCGCCCTTGGCACCCTCAAGCGCGGCAAGCTTCAGCGATTCCGGTGATACGCCCGATCTGGCGAGTGTTACGGCAAAGCCGATTGCAACACCCACGCCAAGTCCGATGGCGACAGCAATACCGAGACCCTTTAGCTCATTTCTCGGAATATCCTTCTTAGCTTTCGCAATATCTGTTTCGGATTGCGTGATGTCCTCTTTTGTTTGCGTAATATCACTTTCGGTTTGCGCGATTTTTCCCTCTTCAACATCGACCCGCCTTTGGTTTGTATCTCTCAGCCTTTGATCTCTGTCCAAGAGCTCGCCTTGTGTTTGATTTTTCCAGTTTTGACCATGACGCTCATAGTGCCTGCGAACCCCGCCGCCGCCGCGATGTTCTTCCAGCATCGTTACGTTGTCTGGGTTAGCCTGCAATTCCGGATTATCAGCAACGCTGTTTATATGATGACCCTCAAAATTGCGTACTTTTCCATGCTCAAGCAACTCCTGCCGCTGTGCGGAGGTGTAATTGCCTTCGCCGCTTCCTCCCATCGAAATCTCTGCTTGTTCATATTTCCTTGCCAAAACAACCCCATCATTTCTCATACCGACGTAGCTCGGATCAGCAGATAACCTCTCAGTCAATCGTTGTGAAACAGCATTCCGTTCGTTGGAAAGAGTCGCAAGAACATCATTGAGCTGCGTGTTATATTGGTCAATCTGCAGCTGGAAGCCGGGAATCAGCTCCTGAAAACTGACTATCTGTGTTTGGAAAACATTGATTTGTGATTGCAGCCCGGCAATTTGCCCATGCAGCCCGGCTGTAATCTGTGCCGCCTGACTTGCCACACCGGCTGTCGTGACAGATGTAATTACTGCGCTCTGCTGATAAAACGACAGACTTCGGTTGTTTTTCATGGTCGAAAACACGAAACTCACCTCAACTTTCTTTCACACTCAATGGAAAATCGCGTCAAGGCAAGCTTGCCGTCATCGTCAAGCTTGCCGAAAATGTAGGAATAGACGTGGTTGTAGTAGATTAGCGTCTCGTTAAACAGCCGCGCGGGGTCATACGCAAAGAGAGTGGATGACGCAAGCGAGAACAACTGTGTCTGGTTCTTATATTTTCCCTCATTCGCGCGAAACTGTTTGAATGCTTTGGTGAAGGCATCCGCTGCCTGCCGGTTGTATGCGGTGTTTTTCTTAAATTCCAACTCGCGCATTTTTTCGCTGATAAGGTCGGTGTGTTCCTTTGTAAGCGCATCATACACTTTGCTCTGTGCATCCGTCAGCGCGTCTTTTTCAATCCTTCCGTCTGCTTCACCTATTGCGAGAAGAGCATTGTCAAACTGTTCTTGCGAAGCGGCACGGTGCAGCGCGTCTTTCAGCTGAATCAGTTTTTTCAGGCTGTCGTTGTTCTGCGCTTGCGCTGTAGCAAGCGCGGCGTTGCGGGCTGATTGTTCGCTCACGGCAAGATCGTTAATAATAACAGATAGGTGCTGCCGATATCCCGAGATGGCTTCTACCAAGCCCTCGTCCAACTCTGCGCTCTCGGAGAAAAACGCAAGCGCGACACTGGCCTGGTTGGCAAAGCTTTGCCGGTCAGCAGTTGAGGGCAAACTCCCGGCAAGCGCGCAGAGATAATCGAAGTATGCCACAAACACTTCATGGTTCTGCGGATTGCGATTGAAAAGGTTCTGCCCCACCAGAACCGCCTGCGCGATTTTCCCCTCGGCTTTGTATGCATTGAACAGGTTAAGCATAAGCGACTCCTTTTTTGATGTCATCGTAAAGTTTAATTAAGGTTTTCAGCGAGAGAATACGGCGCGTGATAACGCTTGGGTCGGTTACGTTCGCTATGTGGTGCAAATCATTAATATATATCGCCCATGTCTCGTCCAGGGTGACAATCAACCGGTTGAATGCGTTTTCTGACTGTTTCCAGAAGGTGCGGATCTGTACTCTATATTTTCCGCTCAAATCGTTTTCATCAAACGCTTGCACAATTTTCTTTGCCGCTATCTTCTCCCAGCCAACGGGCGGCAACACAAGCCCCCCCAACACATAATCCGGCAGCACCTCACATTTGATTGCTGCCTGTGCAATCGATGGCGGTGTATCTGCGAAGAATCGATCCTCCACATATGCCGCAATGAATTTCTGAATTTGCACAGAAAGCACTGCGGCCTTCTTCTCCAATATTGCCAGGCATTTCGCTTGCGTCTCGTCCTGCGAAAAACGAACAATCTCCACAACTGATTTTTTGCCCGTTACAGTAAAACCTTCATTTTTGAAACGTTCAGCCAACGCATCCGTATTGAGCAGGGTTGCGGCAGTTTCGCTGAATTCGTTGATGGATTCTACGCTGAGGCGCTCGATTTCATCTCTAACCTCATTTTTGAGCTTGTCGTTTGCCTGCATCCGCGCCAGATCGTTGTCTTTCAATGCCTTGAGCAACACAGCACCCTGTCCGGCTGCAATTTCCTCATAAACCCGAAGCGCATTCACCAAGCTTGGCCTGCGCTGTTTAATATATCCCGCGACAAAGGGTTCTCGAAGGCCATCGATGTATGTCTTACGAAGCGAATCTGATATTCCAGCGTTTGCAAGAGCCTTTGATATGTAGACCGCAAGTTTTTTTGCGGCAAGAGCGGCTTCGGCAGCCCGGACATCCGCTGTAACAGATTCATTATCGGACGGCGGCGTGTCTTTTTCGGGGGGCTTGCTCACCTTTTCTCGAACAGTCTGCACCATTTCATGAGAAACGTGAACCAAATCCTTCACAACGTCAGGCACGTCGGTTTGCACCGCTCCAATCCCTTGCTGCACCATTTGCTGAACAGCCTGCCCGGTGTCTTTCAACCTACCGGAAACAGCATCCCGGGCGGAGCTTGGCCAATCCCCGAGAGCCTCTCTGTTTGCTTTTATCTTGGCTCCAGCTGCCCCTATGTTTTTCTTGAATTTTCCGCCGAGTGATTTCAAGTCCATGTTCGCTCACCTCGCTGGTATTTTTCTGCCATTTCCCGCACATTCTCCCTCAATCTTTTATCATACAAGCACAGTCGAAAGCATCCAAAACTCCGGTATAATGTGTTTTAATGTGAAAAAAGGTCTTGTGTCGACACAGTAAGCCCGCTTTCGCTGTTCTTCACAGTGACTGTGGAATCCGCCTTCGGCATCGCCCAAAAACCTTTTCCGGTCGCGCCGCCGGTATCTCCCCGCTGCACCCCTGTGTTATTTACTAATCCTGTGTGTCAAGCGAACCGTCCCCTGTGTTGTATCCCGCCCCGTTTCCGTCCTTGACTATAAAACCATTGACATTAACAGCATTTTCTATCAAGAAGCATTTTCCAGCCTTTTCCTTTAGCATTTCTTCTATCTTCATTACTTTTTTAACAAACTCATTTTTTGAATTTTCATCATGAAATCCAATATGTTTAAATTCCTTTTCATTATCCACAAATAATAAATCATACTGTTCTTGTATTTCGGTGCATATGGAATTTATTTTTTTATCATTCATTTCGTTTGGAATATCGTTACCAATTAAATTTCTGTTTTCATCGTATATCCAAATAGGAAAACAACGATATTCTAACATTAATTTAATCTTTTTCACTTTTACCCTCCTAATGATTGATACGTACTGTAAAATACATGAATATTTTACCACAAAAATTCTTATGATTCAATTATTATTCATATAATATTTCCTTAATATTCATAAAGTTTGTTAAACAGCCGACAAACACTTATATGTTTTTTGTCACAACCCACGGCACAAATACTTATATGCGGATGATACGACACATGGATTTTTGCTTAATATTCCGAGCGTCGCATGGTCTTTTGCTTAATATTCCGAACGGCGCGGAGATGTTTGCAATTTCTTGTGTGCCGTTTTACACTTCTTTCTCTCATTGTATGTCCATTTAATCAGACAGTCTTACAAAAAAAGCCAAGCAGGCTCTGAGAAACCGCATAAAGTTTTTATCAACCTGTTAAATCAAGACTTTTTCGCAAAAAGAACCGAATATGAAATGGTAAACTGATTTCACTTATCCGCTGCTTCAAAACTGAAATAAACGATATAACTGCTCGATTCTTGATTTATATGACCCCTCAGTTGTTGCGAGCGTAACAGGAAAAAACATCACTTCGGAGCTTGCGATTTCAACTCTTAAAAAAGCTCTCATAGACAATCCTTCCGCTCGCAAAAAAGGCATTATTTTACATAGTGATTAAGGAAGCCAATTCAAAGCGCACTGAGCTGTCATACGAGGCCGCGCTCGACGAGGTTATCGCCGACGGCTGCGAAATGATGCTCATGGATTCATCGACAGTAGAAGCTCTCGCAAGGGAAAACAAGAGCCTTTTCAACAGCGTCAAGAACTTTATAAAGAACTTTGCAAACGCGATTGACACGCTCAAGGCGATTGACACGGCGTATGATAGCCTGAACAATGAGATTCAGCTCGGGCGCAAGCGTATTTTCGCAAAGCAGGAGATGTTCAATGTGTCAAACAATGGAGTTGACCCTGTTTTTGACGACAACGATATTTCTGTCTACGTTCTTCCGAAAGGGGCGACAGCGGACAGCCTCATACAGGCTGAAAACAGCGACTTACGCGTCGAGCAGCTCAAGCAGGATATCGAGCTGAATTTGACGGTGTTCGGCAATCTGACAGGCTTTGGGAATAATCATTACCGGCTGTCAGGGCTTGCCCGGCAGACCGCGACGGCTGTCATCTCGCAAAATTCCGCGATGTTCCGGCGAAAGAAAAAGCACGAGACGGCGCTTGAAAATACGCTGTACGATATCCTTGAGGCGGCGGCCTACGCCTCCACGGCATTTGGAAACGCTGATATCAACCTCGATGGTCTTGTGATACAGTTTGACGACAGCATCATAGAAGACACCGAGGCACTGTCAAACAGGGCCTTGCGCGAACTTATGGCGGGGGTGCTGATGCCTGTCGAGTATCGTGAGCGCGTCTATGGGGAAACGCGCGAGGTAGCGGAAAGGGCTATTGCCGACTTGCAAAACAGGTACCCGACGGCGGCGCAGATGGTAGGTGAATAACCATGTTCACCGAAGAACAGCTTCAACAGTTTCCAAACGGCATGGAATACCAGCTCCGAAAACTCAACGCCGCCATACTTGAAAGGCTCGGACAACGCATCAAGGACATCGGCGAGCTTTTGCCGTCCGACGCGCACCGTCTTGAACAGCTCAAGGATTACGGTGCGGACGTCGACGATATCGCGGCGGAACTGGCACGAATAACACACCGCAACACACCGGAGATATACGAGATATTTGACGCTGTCGCCGCCGAAAACGTCGCCTTTTCAGCGCGGTTTTACAAGGCACGCGGAAAGAAATTTATCCCGTATGCCGAAAATACGGAGCTTCAGCGATTTGTCGGGGCAATGGCGAAACAGACAGCCGGCGAATACGTCAACCTATCGCAGTCCACGGGCTTCATGCTACGCAATTCCGTTACCGGCCAAAAGGAGCTTACAAGCCTGTCACGTACATATCAGCAGGTTATCGACAGGGCGGTTACAGCCGTTTCCACGGGCGTTTCGGACTATCAGAGTGAAACGCGATCGCTCCTCCGCGAGCTTGCTGACAGCGGCTTACGGACGCAGTACGCCAATCCGAAGGGCAGCGCCGGGAAGGTCGTCGACTACGTGAGCGGCTATTACAGGCGGCTCGATTCTTCAGTGCGTCAAAATCTGCTCTGGGGCGTCAAGACCTGCAACCAGTCGGTAACGGCGGCGGTCGGTACAGACTTCGGCGCCGACGGCTACGAGGTAGATTACCATCGCAACCCGCGCCCGACGCACGCTGAAATGGGCGGCAGGCAATACGCCATGGGCGAGGCTCGGACAGTTGACGGCAAATATTATCCGTCGTTTTCGGAAGCTGAGGTTTTGCTCAGCGAGTACGGCTGTCTGCACTTCTATTTCCCGATCATTCTCGGCATATCGTCGCCGGCGTATTCCGACGAGCAGCTCGCGAAGTTTAAGGCGCAGGACGAAAAGATTTTTGAGTTTGAAGGTAAAACCTATACCGGCTACGAGGCTAAGCAGATGCAGCGCAAGCTTGAGACGGCGATCCGCAACGCGCAGGATCGGCAGATTATAGCAAAGGCCGCCGGAGACGATACGCTCGCGATGCAGGAGCAGCTGCGCATCAATCAGCTGACAAGCAAGTATAAGGAATTTTCCGACACGGCGGGGCTGTCCACAAAGATGGAGCGGGCGAGGGTCAGCGGATACCATAAAATTATGACGCTCCCGAAAGTCGCCAAAGAATCAAATACCATATTGCAAAACAGCGTTAATTTTGATATAATAAGTAAAGGAATTTATAAACAAGGCATTGTCCCGTCGAATACTACCGCTGAGAATGTCCGCGTAATTGCGAGTTATGGTTCGTCTGTTAATTTCAGGCTGTCATCGGTATTCGCTGAAAAATACGGCGGGGGAAAATATAAATGGCAAAAGAAAGTCGGGACGGTCGAAAGCAAATATGCCTCTTACGAGATTCATTGGTATGAATACGAAGGGCAGCAATACGAACATAGTTTAAAGAGGTACAAGGAAAAATGATTGTAAAGTACATCGGTGAAAGTTTCGGCGTTGCCGGACTTACAAACAGAAAAGAATATCGTTGTCTGGACGTGGAATACGGCATGCTGAGGGTAATAGATAACAGTGAAGAGGATTATCTGTACTCGGCAATAAATCCGCGTCCGATTGACGGCTCATCCAAAGGAGGAAAATGGGAAATTGTTGAGGACGATGAAGCCGGAACTCTTGCCGCGCTGCTTGAACGGTGGTAGGCGGCTATTCAGGAACAGGGGTGAAAATCATGGACAATTTTAAAGCGGTGTACGCGATTTTATCAAGCCTTGAAAAAGCTATGGATTGCCCTTGCTTCGATATATCGCAGGTGGGTCACGGCAAGCTTGAGATAAGCGTGGAGCGTTGGGCAAGATACATTGAAATGATGGCTGACGTTGGATACATTAAGGGCGTCAAGGTGTACAAGGATATCATGGGAGAAACCTGTGTTGATGCGGAGGATGTGCGAATCACCTTAAAAGGTTTGGAATATCTTCAGGAAAACTCCATGATGAGAAAGATTTACCAAACCCTTAAAGGTATTAAGGAAATAACTCCGGGCATATAGTCACTTTACACATCAAAATTCAATAATCACAGCGTCTTGCTAAAAGCAGGGCGCTGTTTTTATACCCAAAATACAGCCGACGGGCTTAAAACGGGAGGACATTATGGCGGAAAATAATACTGCGGGAGTGCAGGGAAATGCCGGTAACACGGCGAACACCGCTTCGGCGGGGACGAACACTGCCGGTCAGGCAGGGGCGGAACACACTTTTACGCAAGCCGAGGTTGACAGGCTGATTGAACAAAGACTTGCAGCAGACCGCGCCCGTCAGCCCAACGACGACGAGCTTCGGGCTTACCGCGACTGGAAGAAGACACAGAAAACCGAGGCCGAAAAACAGGCCGAGCGCGACGCCGCGCTGACGGCGACACAAAACGAGCTTGCGCAGCTCAAGGCTATTTCAATCCACGCTCCCCGTGTGGGGAGCGACAACATTGCTTATTTGCTTGTGCCAGAACAGCATATTTCAATCCACGCTCCCCG
>LSQX01074675.1_pt1 | contig 22387 bp, 16 predicted proteins | sample 654561 | NCBI WGS metagenome assembly LSQX01 (sample SAMN04489861, study PRJNA283612) | anaerobic digester metagenome | isolation source: 4 biogas reactors fed with cattle manure at either 37C or 55C with and... | place: Denmark: Kongens Lyngby | collected 2014
TTGGCAGACCATCAGGCTATGACCGTGTATAATCATGAGTCTAACTATGGAGAATTAATTGCTGCTGAGGACAGCAATAATAGTCAGGGATAAATCAAGTACCAATATGTAGTTAATTTATTTATATGCAGGAGAGGAAAGATGAGCAGGAAAAAACCGAGGATGGCTATATGTTATGATTTTGACGGCACGTTAGCCCCTGGTAACATGCAGGAATACGATTACATACCCCGGCTTAAAATAACTTCTCAAGAATTCTGGGAGCAGGTAAATCAAAGAGCCACTGAACAACAAGCAGACGAGATACTCAGCTATATGTGTTTGATGCTTGAGAAAGCCAATGCGGACAAATCGAAAGGCATACAAATCACCAAAAAAGCTTTTGCTGATTATGCACAAAAGGTAACGTTATATCCCGGTGTGGAGGAATGGTTCTCCAGGATTAATGAGTACGGACGGCAAAAGGGACTTAAGGTTGAACACTACATCATTTCCTCCGGCATCCGGGAAATGATTGCCGGTACTGCTATTGCCAAGGAATTCACCAAAATATATGCTTCTTCATTTATGTATGACCAGAATGGAGTTGCTTATTGGCCAGCTCTGGCCGTGAACTATACAACCAAAACTCAGTTTTTGTTTCGAATTAACAAAGGATATCTGGACGAGTGGGACAATACCGGCATTAATGATTATCTGGAAAAGAGCCAGCGTCCTATTCCATTTGAAAGAATGATTTACATAGGAGACGGTTATTCCGATGTGCCGTGTATGCGCCTGGTTAAGGATCAGGGGGGTACCTCGATAGCTGTATATAAACCTCGAACACCAGGCAAAAAGGAGATTGCCATGCAATTAATGGCTGAGGGCAGAGTAAGCATGATTGCACCGGCTGACTATCGAACAGGCAAAAAACTTGATGTAATCATGAAGAGATTAATCGATAAGATAGCCGCAGAATATCGAGTTCTTGAGTTCGAGCAAGCCAACAACAGTTAATATCTGTTTATTCGTAGGGAGGGAGACAATATGGCGGTTTGGCTAATAAGGGCAGGGGCTCATGGAGAATATGAAGAGAAGTATATTACTGAAAACCGTGTTTATGTAACCTGGGAAAATCTTGATGTTGATTTAAGTAAGCTCAAAAACAGGGATGAATTGACCGCGATTATGAATGAAAAGTACCCTGATGCCAAGCCTAAAACCATTCAAAATTGGGTAAGTCAAGTGTTTCCCTTTGCTCATGCAATTCAAAAGGGTGATCTGGTAGTATTGCCTCTAAAAACACAGCCCGCTATACAAATAGGGGAAGTAACTAGTGATTATCATTTTAATAAGAAGGCTGAAAACCCTTTTTACCATTGGCGGACAGTGAAATGGATCGGGGAAGCTATTCCTCGTGCTAATTTTGGCCAGGATTTGCTCTATTCTTTCGGGGCTTTTATGTCCATATGCCGTATCCAACGGAACAATGCTGAAAATCGGATTAATAATATGCGCAAGAATGGATGGAAACCAGAAACACAACCTATGCCAGTAGCAGGAGGAACTGATGCACCGGGTGACGGTGACGAATATACAAATCTGGAAGATCTGGCTCGTGATCAGATTGCTCAGCTAATTTCATTGCGGTTTAAGGGGCACAATCTTACCCGATTGGTGGACGCTATTCTTAGAGCTCAAGGTTACACCACCTACCTAAGCCCAGAAGGACCGGATGGCGGAGCCGACATCCTGGCTGGTGCAGGCCCCCTGGGCTTTGGAGCACCGCGCCTTTGTGTAGAAGTTAAATCAGGGGAGGCTCCTGTTGATAGGCCCACGGTGGACAAACTATTAGGAGCAGTGACCAAGTTTGGTGCCCAGGAGGGGTTATTTGTATCCTGGAGCGGATTTAAGAGTAATGTTCACAAGGAAATGGCCGCTAGCTTCTTTAGGGTGCGACTTTGGTCACAAAAAGAATTATTGGAGGCCTTGTTTGCTAACTATGATCGCTTAGATGAGGATATAAAGGCGGAACTGCCGTTAAAACGCATTTGGACTGTGGCCGCACAAGAGCAGAGTGAATAGGCTTTGCTCTTGTGCTTTTTAGGCAAATTGGGGGCGGAGTAATGTTATGAAGTTATTTGTTGGGGTAACCGATAACGACTGGTATAATTACCTGGCCCAGCAAGAGCCTGATGAAGTTAACTTTTGGCAGCCAGGGGGAAGGCAGACCTTTCGGGCTTTGGAGCCTTATGGAATTTTCCTGTTTAAACTCCATGCTCCATATAATTTCATCGCCGGGGGAGGGTTCTTTGTTCGTTATACCAGGCTTCCAGTTTCGCTGGCCTGGGAAGCATTTGGTACCAAAAACGGCCGCAGCAGTTACCAGGAGTTCCGGCAGGCTATTTATCGTTATCGTGGTACTGATACTCGTGTTGAACCAGACCCTCTTATTGGCTGCATCATATTGACCCAGCCTTTCTTCTGGCCCCAGTCGGACTGGATTCCAGCTTCAGATTATTGGAAGCGGGGTATCCAGCAGGGTAAGACTTATGATATTGGCGAAGTAATCGGCCGCAGACTGTGGAACTATGTTCAGGAGAGGTTACATAAGTATTCATATGAAACTAGTGAACCCGCTGTAATAAGTGAAGATGAGGGTGTCCGTTATGGGGCTGAACAGATTGTTAAACCAAGGCTGGGGCAGGGAGCTTTCCGAGTGTTAGTAACTGAAGCTTACCAGCGCAGGTGTGCTATAACTGGGGAGAAAACGCTGCCGGTTTTACATGCTGCCCATATTAAACCCTATTCCTTAAATGGACCTCATGCGGTCAGCAATGGTATTTTATTACGACAAGATTTACATACTCTATTCGACCGGGGGTATTTAACAGTAACGGAAGACTACCATGTTGAAGTAAGCAGGCGGATTAAAGAGGACTACGGCAATGGCCGCGACTATTATGCTTTAAGAGGAAAGCAAATTTTAGAAATACCCCAATCAGTGCAGGATAGGCCAGCTAGGGAATATTTGCGCTGGCATAATGAAGAGGTTTATTTGGGGTGATTACTGAACGAAGGGGGATATTCATGGAATTATTGGAATTGGCTGAGCTTATCAGAAACTATTATCCAGACAAAGCGAAGGAAATTTCTGCAACTCTGGAATTGTTAGGGGATATTATGGAGGATACCCGCGAGGAAATAAAACAGCGGATAATGCTGCTTTTTGATAAGGGGCTGCATGAGGACATGATTCCCTATAATCAATTAGCAGCGGCTATGCTAATATATATGCAACGGTTGCAAGAAATACAGGCTGCTCTGGAACTGGGTGAACAATTTAGAGTGGGTACAGAAAAGGATAAAAAACTACGACTTCCAGATTATAAGGCTTATGAGGTTGATCCAGAATTAGTGCATACCCTTCAGGAAAGCTTTACACATACCAGACCTGCAGCCTTTGAGTTAATGAACCAACGTTTCGAAGTAAAGACTTGGCACGAAATGTTGATTAAAACATGTGAATTTCTTTTTGACCTGGATCATGAAAGGTTTGTAAGTTTTCAATACGATTCAGAAATGCGGGGGCGTAAGAAAAAAATCTTTACCACCAATCCGCTAGATAATCGAAAACCACATAGAATAAAGGATAGTGGGATCTTTGTAGAAACTAATCTGAGTGCCAATTCCATACGAGATTTGATAATCAAACTGTTGCAGAAATACAATATTAAGTTATCCGATTTCAAGGTGTTTTTGCGAGCTGATTATAGCAGTTTGCATTAGACTGTCTTGCAAGCATAAGAGAATTGAGAAAGGGGAGTTACATTTACATATGAAAATTGCCACCATTCTTGATCACATAGACAGTGGACATATGGCTTTGCCGGAGTTTCAAAGGGGATATGTCTGGAATCGGGAGCAAGTTCGGGGACTATTTGAGTCACTATACAAGCGTCACCCTGTGGGTGGACTACTGGTATGGGTAACAGAATCCAATTCCGCTCAGTATAGAGGAGACGGAAGTTTGTCACCTGGTGTTGTGCAATTGATTTTAGATGGGCAGCAGAGGATAACTTCGCTTTATGGAGTTGTAAGGGGTAAACCGCCTAAGTTTTTCGATGGCAATAAACAAGCTTTTACCGGATTATTCTTTAATTTAGAAACCGAAACTTTTAATTTTTATCAACCTATGAAAATGCAGCAGGATCCATTATGGATAGATGTTAGTAAGTTGATGAAAGAGGGTTCGCAAGCCATGGCTGAATTTGCTCAGGAGCTTAGTCAGCGACCCGAGTGTGCAACTAAATTAGGCGAATATCTACAAAGATTGAGCCATTTATTATCTATCACGGATATTGATCTGCATGTTGAACAGGTTACCGGAGCGGATAAGACCTTAGATGTAGTAGTTGACATTTTTAATCGTGTAAATAGTGGGGGAACAAAACTATCCAAAGGTGATTTGGCTCTGGCAAAAATATGTGCTGATTGGCCTGAGGCTCGTATGGTTATGAAGAGCAAGATCGAAGAATGGAGTAAAAATGAATATAATTTTAATCTTGATTGGTTGCTGCGATCCTTGAATACAGTGCTAACCGGGGAGGCAAAATTTAGCTTCCTGCATGACAAAAGCGCCCAGGAAGTACAAGAAGCCCTTAAACGGGCTAACAAAGCTATCAATATATGCCTAAATTTGATCAGTGGTAATTTAGGATTAGATCACGATCGGGTATTGTTTGGAAGATATGCAATCCCTGTCATGGTTCGTTACATTGATAAAAAGAATGGACAGCTCAGCGCGGAGGAGAGGGATAAGCTTCTATTTTGGTACCTACAGGCGGGTATGTGGGGCAGGTTTTCTGGTTCAACGGAATCGGTTATTGACCAGGATCTAGCTGTTTTAGAGGACGGGGGAAATGTCTTAGATAATTTAATTGAACAAATGCGCCTCTGGCATGGAACGCTGAAAGTTGAACCGGCGCATTTTTCAGGATGGAGTTTAGGGGCCAGATTTTATCCGGTTCTTTATATGTTAACCAGAATTGGGGAAGCCAAAGATTGGGGGTTGGGAATACCCCTGAAACATGGCCTGTTGGGGAAAATGAATAAGCTGGAGATTCATCACATATTCCCTAAAGCTCAATTATATAAGGCTAGGTATTCGAAATCTGAAGTTAATGCACTGGCAAATTTTTGCTTCCTGACCAAGGAAACAAACTTAAATATAAGTGATCGCCTGCCGGAAGAATATTTCCCGGAAATTGAGGCCAAACATCCTGGCGCCTTAGCATCGCAATGGATACCTATGGATAAAGAATTGTGGAAGATAAAGAACTACCTGGACTTTTTAGCCGCTAGAAGAGAGTTGTTGGCGGAAGCAACGAATAAGGTCCTAGAGAATTTACTGCATGGAGATACTAGCTGGCTGGAAGAATTCGAACAGCCTAAGAAAGTCAGCATTACTTCTATAAACGTAGGAATAGCAGATGAATCAGAAGAAGCTCTCTTATTAGAACTCAACGACTGGGTTGTGGTACGTTCACTTGCAGCGGGAGAATTGGCATATGAGTATGTTAATGAGGAAACTGGTGAACAGGAAGCCATATTTGACCTGGCATGGCCATCGGGATTGCAACCAGGACTAACACAACCAGTCGCAGTGTTATTAGGCGAAACACCTGAGGTAATAGCTCTGGCCAGCAAAGCAGGATTTCGCTGCTTTACGGATATTGAATCATTCAAAAACTATGTCAAACATGATGTATTAAAAGAAGAAAACAATTATGATGAAACATTAACAGCATAGACGCAAAGAAGGGGTAGCGTTCCCCTTCTTTGCTGGTGATATAGAATAATATTTTCAGGTGGGTCTTAAGTCCCAGTTCCTTTTTAATCTTCATCGTCATCATCGTCTCCTTCCAGGTGGGGGACAAAGTTCTCGTCTAGTATATACGATGCAAAGTCATTGCCCTGACCATCGTCCCATGCTTTCCATTCGCCAGCTTCCTCATTCCAGTATTGCAGTTCATATAAAAACCAACCCATATCCAGCAGCCTGTACTCACAGCATAAAATGTCCAGTATCAATATTGCTGTTCTTACATCAGGCACTGGATAATAGCGCCTTCCTTCGCCGTTGAATTCTCCATAGTGAATAGTCTCCCCCTCTTTGTAAGGGGCAAAAACTGACAACCTGTACCGTTTTTGAGGTAGCCTGCAGTCAACTTCTCCTTCTAAATAATTAGCCAAAAATTCCAGTTGCTTTTCATAAAATTCATTTTTTCCCTGAGAACTGTTCATAGTAGTCGCCTCCTTAAAATTCATAAGAAACTAAATATCAGCTAATTAGGCTGAAAAATTAAAATAAAACGCTTATACTTAATAATGCGCTTAATTACTGCTGATATCTATACCAAATGATAAAAGAAACAAGATTTGTTGTCAAAAAAAGTAAAACTGTTTTGCGTGGGTATAGATAATGGATTGATCCTGACTGAGGAGGTGGCAGCTTTTGATGACGATGTTAAAGCTTTGGGAATGACAAGATTTGTCCAATTATAATTAATTTTGGAAAATTTCAAGGAAAATCAGCTTTTACAGCGAAAACTAGGATTATAATCCTAATTACTACTGTTCACTTTGAGGGGGCAAAATGTCTATCCTTAGTGCTTGTTCAGGGTTAAATGATTGTGAACTAGTTCTTTCGTCCTGCTTGGAAAGAGAACAATTCATAGGCAGAGTTCCTTTAACGGCTGAAGATATAGGAAGATTGGGTGAATTAATCAGACAGAAGTTGCGAGGGGACTGGTCAACGACTGTCCTGGTGGCTCAGCAAACTCCTCTTTGCTTAGCCTTTTTTCTGGTTTTTACGGGGATATTTGACTATGAGGAAGGCAACTACTGGTCAGGAGTGGAAAGACGCCTGCAGATAGAACTGGAGCCTACCTGGAAATCCTTCTGGGGACAAAGCTTTCTCAGTGTGCTGAGGCGTCAGGGGATAGACATGCCTGTCATTAAGGATTCTCTACGTTATGTGACTCCTATTCTATTGCAGGGAGGCATCCCAATAAATTGTCTGGAAAATTTCCTGCACCGTGTCTTGTTACCTTTAATTAAGCGTAATATTGTTGAAAGTCAGGAAGTACATCAGGAAATAAATCTTTTTCGCCAAAGAGAAAAGAGACGGCAAGAAGCAGCTGCAGAGATAGTTAGATTAAAGAAGAAGCAGTTCTCAATTAATAGAAAACTCAAATCTATCAAGAAGTTGCAAGTTCTTAAGGAAGAAATAGAATGTACTGAAAAAAGCCTGGGTCTTGTGTCTTTTGACCCAGGCCTAGATTCTAAATTACTTCAGGAGTATTATGGCCTAATTAACCAATGGGACTATTTAACAAATCAAATTAACTACTGGCAATCTGCCATTGAAAAGGAAAGAAACAATCTAAACGAATTGCAGTCGCAACAAATAAAACTGTGCAGTGCTTATGAGCAAACAGATGCCCTTCAGAACTCTTTTGCTGATTTGCATAAGCAAAAAGAAAGGCTTAAGGATGAACATGACCAGGAGAGGTACTTACTGGAACAGTGTCTCTCTCTAGCTGGCCTGGTATGGGGGCAGGATGTGGATTTGCAAGAGTTGATGTCCATAAACCTACTGGATATTGGGCAAATCCGTGAGGCTTTGCAGAGGTACAAGTTTTGTAGATTGGAATATGGACGCTGTTTATTAGAGTTATCACTGGCTCTTGCTATCTTAAGCTATACCAATAGAAACATGGCCCAGCATGTATTTACATGCCAGCAGTTACTGGAAACAGAGATGGCTGCTGTGGGTTTTAAGCCCTCTGTATTGGTCCATCATGTTCTCACAAAGCAGTCCAAAGTAGTTCAGGCTGTCCAATTAACTCCCCAGCAACGACTCAGGAAAAGTTGGCAAAATTACCAGCAATGTCAGGGACAGTTACAGGCAGCTAAAAACCAGTTAGGGCAGGCTCTCTCTCCTTTTCCCCTTCCTGTAAAAGAAACTGTTTTTCTCACAGATTCCTGGATTGATGTGCTAGAGGAGCTAAACATAAAGTGTCAACAGGCTCACTTGCAGCAACAGGCCATCCAGAGTCTATCCTGCCATATTGCTGAAACTGAAGCCCAACTGAAAGGCAAAGTAATGGACTTGTTGAAAGAATTTTCTCTTTTACCTGGCAAAGACTACCTACAGTCATTAATGCAGTTGAAAGAGCACCTTACCCATGAGTTGGAGAATTTGGCTGGTCAGCAGGAACAAGCTGCTTTGGGCTACTTGCGACGCCAGATCATTGCCACATTTTACCATATACAGCAGAAAATGCTTGAAGAAGAGCTCTTAATTATTACCGAGCGCTTAAAGATAATGGGCGAAGGTGATGTGCAGGCTGGTCTGGAGCTATTAGAGGAATATATTCATCTGGAGCAGCAACTGGAACATTTACGCCAGCAAAGAGATCAATTGAGTTCTGCGCTAGGCTTAGAGAGCAGCTGTTTAGAGGAACAAATTGTCTTTTGGGAAAAGAACCTTGAGGAAGGACACCAGCTGCTGGTTAAATATCAGCGCCTGATGAAGCAGCCAGGTATTTTTACTGGTTTAGATGAACCTGTAGCTCGTTTTCTACTTTACGGTGGCGAATGGGCGCAAGCTTGGATTATGGAAAGCATTAATCTGGTAATTGCTTGTCAAAGGATAGAACATGCCAACGAAACAAAGAGCGCTATGTTGCCAACCTGGGCTAGAAAGCATCTACAGGAGCTAATTGAGCAATTAAACGAGGATTTCTTTTCCGAATCTCACAAAGAACAAACCACTTCATCAATTACCAAGGAGTATTCACGAGCACCTTATTTAGAACTGAATCTCCTGGAAGGTAACCTGGAAATGATCTTTTCTCGGCAGACTTATCATGTTGAAGGAGATGTTTTGCCAGGAATCGCTACCTTAATTATTTCTGGCGGAGACGAAAATACACTGATGTATAAACATACTATTCGACTCTATAAGTCTTTAGATCAGGCAGGATGGCTGGAAACCAGGCCGTTGGCTATCCCTATAACCAAAGTTCACCCATATTATCGGGTGCGAATATTTATAGAAAACATTTTACAGCGGGAATGGATAGTGGAAACGAGTATAAAATTTTATCCTGCTCTTGTTTTCAATGAAACCGGGCTGTTACTTGCTAAGACAGAATTACCCCGATCCAGACTATGGCTGCTGTTGTTGTATGGGACGACCTTGTGTACAGAAATACCCATCCTGGCCGAGGAGTCTATGCCGCAAATTGGGCCGGGAGGCATTATGTTCCTGATTGATCCGGTAAATTCCAGTGCCAGTGAAATTATTCTGATGGATAATGAAGGTCACCATTATACTTTGACTTTTAAGGAAGTTCCTCAGGTGAAATTGAGCGGAGGTCAAATAAAACCAGGTATATGGATTAATGGTGATCCTTTATATGTTAAGCTACCGGAAGGCATAACTTTGCCCATGACAGGAACCGAACCCGAAGACTGGGAATTGGGGATACGCTCGTTAAACTCTGGCTATGAAAATGTCCACTTGTCTGAGATTGAGTTTACCCGTAAGGCTAATGATGTATATATTCCGTTATTTTCGCTCTTTAATGAGGAACCTCACGGATGGTACCGCATACGGTTGCGTGGACCTGGCTGGAGTGAATATGTCATTAGTTTGGCAGTCTTCCCAGAACTGGACTGGGAATATGAAGAAACACTATATTGGCCGGAAATGGCAACAGACGAAACGACTGGCTTAACCTTTATGGCACCTATGGATTGCCGCTTTACTCCATTCCCTCCAGCCTTTTTGCGTCAAGTGGAAGATGACGTACATGAGATTGCTTTTTCGTCTTCGGCAGATAGTTTACAGGGGGAGTTATCTGACAGTTATACACAGCTACCGGTTACATTGGAAATTCCGCGGGTGAAATGGCGTTTGCATAAATTAGAGGACAGAGAGGAATGGAGTAGCCAAATAGGAGAATACTGGCTAAGTGACTGGATAGGTGCCCAGAGAATCAGTTTGCAAGTGTATGTACCATTATCTATTGCTAAATGTGTAATTTTGCAAATAGATGGAGTGCCCCAGGGTCGTCCTGTTCCCCTAAAAGATTATCACGCGGAATTTGACCTGTTGCCTTGGTTTGATTCACTGAGTCAAGGAGCTGCAACTAAAAAGATTGGAATTATGGTATATAATCAGCGCCGCCAAGCAATTGGCGAGGGATTATTGTTTACTGTCCACTGCCAATGGGAAGTACAGGATCTGCAGATAAGCGAAAAGGAGGATGGTACTTTATTGCTTGGCTGGAAGGAGAAAAGGCCGGCTACTGACCGGGTTGCAAATATATGGCAGCTAGATCAAGCCTGGCTCCCACCTAAAAAGTTTCCCATTCCGGATGGCCAGTTTGAATTGGAGATATCCGGTGATGATATGAGCGGAGGATATTACCGGCTGCTATTTACCCTGGAGGATCCATGGGATGTGGAACCAGTAAAGCAGTTTCCTTCGGAACAACTAGGGAACTGTCTTGACTGTACCTTCACAGGGAAAACCCCTGTGCTACTGGGACTATACCAGGACAGCAGCAATGAAGAACAAAACCTTATTGGATGGCTCTCCCATCCGGATGAGGTACAAAGAGTAAGGATTATTCTCTTAGGTCGCCAGAGTGGGAAAGTTATCTATCGGGTGCATAAGTTTGGGTGTAAACACGGTGAAATAAACTTCAACGAATTTTACTCCAAACACCAGTCAATTAAGAATGATCAATTATCTGATGACCAATACTTCCATTGGATCGGAATTTGGCCTGTACATAGAGAAGCTACTCTGAACTTTTACCTGCTGCCTGGGGCTGCCCCTGTAGAAAATTTATATAGCCCTACTACTTTTCCCTATGATTTACCCCCGGAGTTATTAAGTTTTGTCGTTGCCGGGATGATTGATGAGAGATACCCCATAGTGTTACAGTTGCCTGGGCATTTCAATGACACGATTTTGAAGGCGCTAAAACATGATCAGGAATGCCGCTTAACCCTGCCCAAAGAACATCAGCTAATTATCAAAGGGAGGGGAGGGGTGATCGACCTAAAGGTGGCCCATGCTGTTGTATGCAGCCAACCTGGTTGCCCTCGCCAGGGTGAGTTTTGTCATGATTTAGATTACTGGTTAAATAATCACCATAGTTGTAGTTGCTTAGCGGTAGTAAGTGATGTGGACGCTCATTTGTTTTGGACGCTGAAGTCTAATGATTTAGCCAGGATGTATAGCGAAAAATTTCAATTGAACAACCCGCTTCTGCCGTTAATTCATCAATTTACTGCCGAGGAATGGAAACAATTGCAGATAAATGGACCACCAGCCTGGGAAAGAATTGCTGAGATACTATGGGAACGTGAAAAAACTATGGTTGCAACTGTGTGGGGAGGGAAAAATGAATGAGTATAAATCCTTTTCATGCTGCTAGGGCGATCCAGGATAGCTATATCAGCTATCTCTCTTCCACTTTTAGCTTCATGGACCGTGCTCTGCAAGAGGAGTTTACCCGCTTGCTAAATCAGCCGGGCCGCTTAATAAAAGGCCCTATTTTGGAGGCTACTCCAGAATTTGCCCGGGGGAAAACCATCAGTGAGATGGTTGATACTGGAGTGTTAAGTAAATCATTGCTAAAATTATCAGCAATTTCGCCGGAAATGATCTTATACAAGCATCAGGAAGAGGCTATAACCAAACTGCTGGTTAAGCGACGCAACCTTGTGGTAGCTACAGGAACCGGCAGTGGTAAAACGGAAGCCTTTCTATTACCGATTGTAAGTGATTTGTTGCAAGAATATGAACAAGGTTCTCTAGGCCCGGGGGTAAGGGCTTTGCTGTTGTACCCCATGAATGCTTTGGCTAATGACCAGGTCAAGCGTTTGCGCAATCTATTAAAAGATTGTCCGCAGATAACCTTTGGACGCTATATTGGTGAAACTCTAGAAAGAAAAAACGATGCCTTGGAGCATTATCGTAAAGTCTTTAGCTGTGATCCCCTGGAAAATGAATTGATATCCAGGGAGGAAATGCGCAACAGCCCTCCCCATATCTTGCTGACCAACTATGCGATGTTGGAATACCTTTTGTTGCGCCCGAAAGATACTGTTTTCTTTGATGGCTCCCTGGCTCGTCACTGGCGTTATCTGGTAGTTGATGAAGCCCATACTTTCTCTGGTGCTAGGGGAATTGAAATGGCCATGCTGATCAGGCGCTTGAAGGAGCGCATTTTCGCATCGGAAGACGAACACTTGCAATGTGTGGCTACCAGTGCCACTCTGGGAAATGGGCGTCATGACGCACCGGCAGTAGTTGCTTTCGCCAGTCGGTTGTTCGGCGAGTCTTTTGAGTGGGAAGAGGATAACCAGGACCGACAGGATGTGGTTTACGCTACCCGACTTCCGATAATTAGCACTGAAGATGCCTTCGAAGGCTGGGAGTACGATTCTGATTTGTATTTAAACTGGTATCAAACCATATTGTCTCAAGAAACGACGGATGTTCTTAACGATCTAGCCAGAATTAGCCGGCAGGCTGGTTTGCCTGAATTAGTAATTCAGCAAGCCGTGACTGCTGCTCAGAAAAACGGTTGGCCTGCTTTTCTATATCGCCTATTAAAACATGACTTAAGGGTTATTAATCTACAAAAGAAACTACAGGAAAGTCCTTGTCTGTTGGAGGAAGTGGCCAAAGAGCTTTTTAGTGATGACCCAGAGCAGATGGAAAAAGTGGTTGCCCTAGTTGATATAGCCAAAATTGCCCGCCCCGAGCCCAGTTTACAATCCTTAATCCCGGCTCGGTACCATTTATTTGTTAGGGCAGTGGAAGGGGTTTATCAACAGCTGGAACCTAAACCTCGGCTGTTTCTCGAAAGGCGCAATTTTGTTGAAGAAAAAGGCCATCGCTATCCAGTATTTGAATTAGCAGCTTGCCGGAACTGTGGAGCTACCTACTTAGTAGGGACCCTTATCAACAATGAGCTTCCTGCTAAGCTTCAGCCTCCTCGAATGGATGATGAATATCAAGTGAGTTATTTTTACCTGCTTGGTAAAGCAGTAACCGAAGAGGAGTTGGACGAAGATGATGAAACTGTATTAACTGCCCAAACATATCTAGATTGTAAACAAAACAGACTGGTTATTTGTGGGAAATGTGGAACTATTGATTTAGCAAACACTGTTTTACCTCCCTGTGATTGTGGACCTGAACACTATCAATATTTGCTAGAGGTGCCTGGTAATGAGGAAGGAAGGGTAATCACGTGCCTTGCCTGCGGCAAAAGAAGTATTGCCGGAATGGTATGGCGCTTTTTAACCGGCACAGATGCTACTGCAAGTGTTTTAGCAACAGCCCTCTATCAGCAGTTGGACCAGGAGAAACCAGAGTATACCAGCTTACGTGAGGAAATCTCAGTATCTGCATCAACTGACGACGGTTGGGAGAGCGCTCCAGAGGATGCTATGAATATCAGCGTAAACAAAGAACCACCTCGATTGCTGATTTTTTCCGACAGTAGACAGGATGCGGCTTTCTTCGCTCCCTACCTTGATCGTACTTATAGTCAAATACTCCGCCGGGTACTTATCTTGAAGACCTTGGAAACTAGCCGTTCCGATATTCTAACCTATGGATGGCGCCTGTCTGATTTAGCCCGCGCATTGGCTGAGCAGGCTCGCCGCTCTGGATTTTTTATCGAGAGAGAAACTCCCCAGGAACAATTTAACGAAGTGTGGCGCTGGGTCATGTTTGAATTCTTAGGTTTAGATAATCATATCAACCTGGAAGGCTTGGGATTGATGGGATTTACATTGCTAAAACCGGAAGACTGGAGCCCTTTTCCCGCCTTAACTCGACCTCCATGGAATCTAAGTAGCGATGAGGTTTGGATGCTGTTTCAGATACTTATAAACAGTTTACGTCGCCAAGGAGCGATACTATTTCCCGAGAATGTTTCTCCCCGTGATGAACTATTTCAGCCTCGCAATCGAGAAATAGCAGTTCGCTCCCATTCAAATACGCAGGTTGCCAAGTTGGGCATTATTGGCTGGAATCCGCGTCATCTTAACAGCCGTTTGGATTATTTACACCGCTTGTCGGCACGGCTGGAAGGGCATCCCACTCCTGAGGATTGCCGTCTTGCTCTGGAGAAAATCTGGGAAAAGAATTTTCGCTTAGGACAGCATACAAATGATTATTTTGCCGAAGTGACCATAAACCGGGATATAACCGCCCGACAACTGCGTTATGAGATGTGGGAACTACAGCCTACCTTGGTTAAACCGGACATACAGTGGTATAGATGCGATCGTTGTCGTAGTCTCACTTTATATAATCTACGTGAGGTATGCCCCAATTACCGTTGTTCTGGAAAATTGGTGCCTTGTGAGCCCTATGAAGTGTTACGCGATAATCACTACTACCGGTTATATACGGAACTGACGTCTAGGAGAATGATTGTACGGGAGCATACCGCCCAGCTGACTAGTGAAGCAGCCGCTGATTTGCAGGTTAAATTCAATAACGGGCAGGTTAATGTGCTGAGCTGTTCGACAACCTTTGAACTAGGGGTTGACGTGGGTGAGCTGGAAGCTGTTTTATTGCGCAATGTGCCGCCTTCAGCAGCTAACTATGTCCAAAGAGCCGGCCGGGCTGGGCGAAGGGTGGAATCTACAGCCTTTGTTCTTACCTATGCCCAGCGGCGTTCCCATGATCTGGATCATTTCCGCAATCCCCTTAATATGGTTGCTGGAAAGATAGGAGTTCCTCATGTTCAGCTACAAAACCCCAAAATTATCCTAAGACATGTTAATGCAGTGGCTCTGGCCTCTTTTTGGAGGCAATACCCCGACTATTTTGAGCAGGTGCAAGGCTTCTTTTTTGCTCCTGACATCTCCGGCCCTGATCTTTTCCTGGAGTACCTAAAAGAACACCCGAGTGAATTACTGGATTCTCTGCAGCGGATTGTACCTTTGGATATGCAGCCTATATTGGGCATCGAGGATTGGTCCTGGATAAAACACCTTTTTGGAGACTCTGGTGTATTAAAACGGGCGGAAGATGAGGTAGTCAATGATGTAACTGAGCTGGAAAACCTGCGCCATAAACGTTTTGAGAGTAATCAAGGGGGCGTTGATCACCTGTCACGCTTGATCAAAACGATAAAAGAAAGAAACCTGATTAACTTTCTCTCTTCCCGCAACGTGCTGCCTAAATATGGATTCCCAGTGGATGTGGTTGAATTGAATATAATAAATCATTCCGAAGAGGCTCGCATGATAGAGTTGGAAAGAGATTTACGCATTGCATTGTCAGAGTATGCTCCGGGAAGTGAAGTAGTTGCTGCCGGAAAGCTATGGACTTCTAGGTATATTAAGTTGCCCCCCGGTAAACAATGGGATACGTATGATTATGCTATTTGTAAGTATTGCCACAATTTTTATCCTCAACGGGCTGAGTTTGAGGACAAATTACAGAAGTGTCCGGTTTGCGACAGATCTTTTGGGAATAACCAAGGCACTTTTATCATTCCTGACTTTGGTTTTATTTCCTCTCCCGATCCTCCGCAACGTCCTAGGGAGAAAAAACCGGAGCGTACTTACTCTATGAGAGTATTTTTCTCCCCAGGAAATCCTAGTGCTGAACCTAAAAGTATATTCCTTAAGTATCCACATATAAGGATTAAGGCAACTGCCCAGTCACAAGGAAAACTAGTAGTAATTAATAAAGGCAGTAGTGGATTCCGCGTTTGTCCATACTGTGGCTTTGCTAGTATGGGCACGGAAAAGGTTCCTTCTGCCCATCAAACACCTTGGGGGCAAAAATGCAGCGGTACCCTTAGGAAACGTTATTCTTTGGGACATCAGTTTTATAGCGATATCCTTCGGATAAACTTTCAAGGCTACCAAAATACAGATTCTGGCTTTTGGTTGTCCTTATTATATGGACTTCTGGAGGGTGCCAGTAGCGTGCTAGACATAGAACGGCAAGACTTGGATGGTTGTATCTATAGACCTAGCGGAGGTCTTTACTCACCTGAATTAGTTCTTTTCGACGATGTACCTGGTGGGGCTGGTCATGTTTATCGCATAGCAGAACCAAATGTTTTAGAGGCAATACTTGAGCGCACCCGTGAAAAGCTAGAAGTCTGTGAATGTGGTGGAAAGGAAGGCGATGCTAGCTGTCAAGGTTGCCTACGCAACTACCGCAACCAATTTTGCCACGAAGACTTAAAACGGGGACCAGTAATACAATTTTTGAGCCAACTACGGGATTGTTAGAGACCTCCAGGGGAGGGGTTATCACCTAACGACAACCCCTTCCTCCGTTGGTATAGTCAATTTTACATCAAACACCGGATAACAGCTCCTTTTTACCGATTCATTTCGACACATTATACATAGTTTTCGTGATTCTTAAGCCGGGAGAAACCATGACTGAGGAAGAAGTGAAAGAATACTGCCGGGAGTATTTAGCCCCCTACAAGGTTCCTACTTTGGTAGAGTTTATTGATGAATTGCCCCGTACTAATGTGGGAAAACCAATGCGGGCAGAACTTCGTAGAATAGAACGGGAAAAAGCTCTAAAGGAAGGGAAATAGTATTCCAACGGTAAAGGGGAGGGGGTTGCAAAGAACCCCCTTTCCTTTTTGGGATCCTACAACTCCACCCGCCGGTTATAGACCCAGATAGATAGGGCCATTATAACTGCAGCGACCAATGCGATTACCCCTAACAGAATCCACAAAAGCTGGGCCATAAGATCTGGAGCCGGTATGGCTGTATGTTGTTGCCCTAACATTAAGCCCATCACCTTACCCGACAGCCAGAGGGTGGCAAAAAAGGTGACGATGGTGACCAGTCCCGAGAAGCGGCTGACCAGCTTGCCGATAATCTGGCTGAAAAAACTGACGGAAATCAGGTAACCCATCCAGGCTATGGTGACCAAATATAGCAGCACGGCTATATCCAGGTAAGGCAGAATCAGGTCCAGGTCCAGGTCATTATAAATCGGTTCCGGAGCCAATCCTATAACCAGCAGCAGGCCGCAGATACCTACTATCAAGGTACCGAATACATATTGAGTCAAAAGAGCTGCCAGGCGGCTGCCCAGTATCATGCTGCCTCCTACCGGCAGGGACATCATCAGATAAATGGTATGGTTATTCCATTCCTGCCCCAGCCGGAAAGAGGAAACGATAGGCAGGAAAAAGGCCAAACCCATTACCATGAACATAGCAATTGCAACTGCCATGGGTATGGAGCCTACTTTCAGGTAGAGCACCAGGCTTACTAAAACGGCTGCCCCGCCTATTACCACCATTTCAGGAGCCATTTCCCGCATTTGTTTTTTGTAAAGGGCTCCAAACCTGGTCAATGATTTAGCAAGCACTGCGCATCACCTCCTTCATGATTTCCACCAGAGACATGTTTTTCTCTTCCCGTAAATCCTCGGCATTACCAGATAATACTGTTTTCCCGTTTTGGATGAATATGACTTCATCCACTAATCCTTCCACCTCGTCAATCTCATGCGTGGAAATAATGACCGTCTGTTCTCCTTCCCGGTAATCCCGGATAACCGAATTGATAATCTCTTCCCGGGTGAGAAGGTCGATGCCTGATAGGGGTTCATCCAGCAGCAGGTAAGGGGAACACCTGGACAAGGTTAACAGCAGTTTGACTTTAGCCCGCTGGCCTTTGGAAATTTTACCGATTTTCATATCCTCATTTAAGTTTAAGTAATTCAACAAGTCCTGGTACTTGGCCTGATCCCAGTCCGAGTAAAATGTGCTTATAAATTGAGCTGCCTTTCCCACTGTCATCCAGGGATACAAATGATCTACTTCGGGCAGATAGGCAACCCGATCCCGGGTCATCCAGGGATTTAAGCCATCCACCAGCACCTGTCCCCGGTTAGGCCGGTTCAACCCGGCAATCATTTTAAGAGAGGTTGATTTTCCCGCTCCATTAGGGCCGAACAAACCGATGACCCTTCCTGAAGCCAACTGCGCCTGAAAATTATCCAGGGCGCGTACGGTACCAAAATACTTGCTTACCTGTTTAAACTCAATCACTGGTTCTCCGCCTCCTTGGCCTGCATGTAGTCCTCCAGCATCTTGATCAGATCACGGTCCCGGTAACCCAGGGCATTCATCTCCGCCACAAAATGATTTAGAATAAACTGGGCCATTTCTTCTTTCAAACTGGCCAGCATTGCCTCATCAGCGCTGACAAAGGTTCCCTGGCCTCTAAGGGTTTCTACCATATGCATAGCTTCCATCTCCCTATATGCTCTCTGCACTGTATTGGGATTAACCCTGGCCATCTCTGCGTATTCCCGCTGCGAAGGAATACGATCTCCATGCTTCAACTCACCGCGAATCATCTTTTTCTTAAAATCATCAATAATTTGGCGGTAAATCGGTTGAGCAGCATTAAAATTCACGAGTACATCACCTGCCTAGTGCATTAATTACCTAGTGCACTATTATACTAATACATAAAGCATAAAATGTCAAACAACATTTGGTTGTCTGTTTTCAGGGAACGGAGTTGTCGAAACTTTGTCTGGTTGACAATACCTCCGTCCCCGTGGTTATCACCGGGCGAAACCAGAAAAAGGCCGTATAGTGTAATGCTAAAGCGGTCTTTACCGGCATCTGGCGGAATGATACTATTGTGGAAAGTAATGGATTATTGGTCTCGATAAGCTGGATTATATTTCTGAGCAGAAACTGGGGGGAGAGGAATACATGCTTACACGAGTGGCCTGGGTATTGGTGGCTATTTGGCTTTTGTGTGCCTTTTTGGTGGCTCCGCTGCATCAGGCGGGAATAGCTGGACAGTATATTATAGCGGGGGCTTTACTAATAGCTTCACTTGGCATGGGGCTCTATCTGCTTGCCAAAGGCAAAGACCTGACTAAGAACGAACGCTGGGGAATTATATTGAGTATACCGGTATGGCTGCTCCTGGCCTATACATTTTATCGGTAAATAATATACACAGGAGACTTTACTCCAAGGCTAAGGTGAACGTAATTATATAATAACAGCCAGCCGCTTTTTTCACTAACGGCTGGCTGTTTTATTTGTTTACCTATTTATCCTTCTCAGCATACATCTGGCGAAGTACATTCTTCTCTATTTTGCCAATGTAGTTGTGGGGGATAGCGTCCACAAAGAAGTAACCATCGGGGATGTCCGGTATCCACCATTTTTCAATTTTGCCCTCTTCAGCGAATTTTTCCAGGTGAGCTTTGACATCTTCTGCCGTAGCGGTTTCTCCAGGTTTGAGAGCTATACAGGCACAGGGTCTTTCATCCCAGCGAGGATGGGGTATGCCGATAACTGCACACTCTTATACAGGTTTGAATTGGCTGATGGCGTCCTCCAGTATCAAAGTAGAAATCCACTCGCCTCCGGATTTAATGGCATCTTTATTGCGGTCAGTTATCATTAAATATCCTTCTGGATCTATATAGCCCACATCTCCGGTATTAAGCCAATCATTCTTCCACAATTCCCGGGTCTTTTCGGATTCGCGGAAGTACTCATGGGTACACCAGGGAGTGCGCACTACCACATTGCCGACAGAGCGGCCGTCATGGGGCAGTTCATTGAAGTCATCATCCACCACTTTGACCCGGGAGAAGATCCAGGGAATACCGCTTTTTATATAATAAGAGATCTTGTCTTCCATGGGCAGATCTAGATGTTCTGCTCTTAATTGTCCCAGGGTCATGGCCGGACAGGTTTCGGTCATCCCATAACAGGATTGAGTCAATATGCCCAGTTCCCAGGCGCGTTCGGCCAGCTGCCGATTGAGTTTGGCACCACCTAACCCTACATGCCAGTTGCTGAGGTCATATTTTTCCACATCAGGATGGAAAACCAGCATATGCAGGATAGTTGTGACACAGTGGCTGAAATTGACCTTTTCTTCATGCAGCCATCTGAGAATTTTGTCGGGCTCATAGCGGCCGGGCAGTATGTATTTACATCCCAGCATGAAGGCGAAATATGGCACACCCCAGGCCTGTACATGGAACATGGGAGTAAGGGGCATATATACCTGGTTGGCTCTGAACTCCATGCCTCCAGGATAGAGCCCCCAGGTCATACACACTGATACTGCATGCAGGAATAGCTCCCGGTGAGTGAAAACAACCCCTTTGGGATTGCCGGTAGTACCAGAGGTATAACACAGGGTAGCGCGGGTGTTTTCCGATATCTCTGGAAATTCGTAATCAGTGGATTGCAGAGCCAGTACATCTTCATATAAGTAGACATTAGGAAGAGTAGTATTTGGTTGGAAATCTTTTTTGTCCGACATCAAAACATAAGCCCGGACGGTGGTTAATTGGTCCTGAATGCTTTCAATGAGGGGGAGAAAGTCTTCGTTGACGAACAATACTACATCTTCAGCGTGGTTAATACAAAAGGCGATTTGCTCGGGGGCCATGCGGATGTTCACGGTGTGAAAAAGACTGCCGTACAGGGGGATTGCCCAATGGGCTTCCAGGTAACGATGAGTATCCCATTCTAGCATACCAACTGCTTCTCCAGGTTTTACTCCTAAATATGCCAGGGCATTTGATAACCGTTTGACGCGTTCATAGTGTTCCAGGTAGGTAAACTGCAGTTCATCCCGGTACTTGATTATTTGTTTGGGTGCATACATAAGGCCGTAATCTAGAAAGGTACGTAATGTGAGCTGGTACTGGTAGCCGATAGTTTCCATATTTGTCGCCTCCTATTGCATTAAATTTTCAACAAATAGTACTAGAATTTATGAACGCCCCCTTATCACAGAATGTTTACTCTATTTCATTATACTGCGGTCATCGACCAGGGTCAACGAAAACGCAAAGCTTACTTCGTAATGTGATAAATATCACAAATAATATAGGGAGGTGGCCTTAAAGGCCTTATTTAAGTAACTTCGAAGGAGGGCAAAAGCATAAGAAATGATCGTCTCATAACTTCTTCAATATCGTAATCTCCATCATGCAGGCACCAGTCATAAGTGATGCCCCGGGAGATGCTTAGAACCAAGCGAGTGAGAACTTCAGCGGAAAAATCCGAACGTAGCTGATTTTTCTGCTGTCCTTCACGAATAGCATCACGGATTAATCTGAAAAAAGCGCGGTCTTCGGAAATAAAAAAGGAAGTGCCGGTATCCAACTGGTGTTTATAGATCTGCTTAACGAACTCCAGGCCTTTAGCTTTGGCATATCGGGCTTGAAAGGAAACCGCATATATGACCCGGTCATAGGGGGTGGTGGCGGGAAGAGCCATAACTTCTGCGCTGAATTTGTTGTCCACATCCATGTAGGTCTCGATTACTATATCAGCTTTGGAATTGAAGTAGTGGTAGAACAGTCCTTTGGCCACACCGGATTGCTTGCAGATCTCTTCCACTGTTACGTTATCAAATCCCTTTTCTGTAATCAATTGAGCGGCTGTATTGAAGATTTTACGCCGGGTCTCCATGGCCTGCAGATCGCGGGATGTCAGATTTTCCTTCTTCATTTTCATTCCTCTTTCAAGTACCAAGCCTAAACACCGGGCTTAGCTGCTTACTTAAGTATAACTGTTGCCGGAATTACCCGCAATCAGTTGATTATCTCCTGAGTGGCATATTCATGTTTTATAGCCATAAATACGACAGGATTATCCCGGGCTGTAGCAGTCAGGGATTCAGGTGGTAATGACCAGGCAGGATGACAGTACGGTTCAATTGGATGAGCGTATAGAAATGGCTAACAGTTCCCAGGCAGCTATACTAGTATCCATTCACCAGGATTTTGCTCCTGATGAAACCGCTAACGGAACCACAACTTATTATTATTCCGGCGACAATATGCCGGAAAAAGGGGTTGCCAGCGAAAAAGCTGCGCAAGTACTCCAGGCCAATCTAATGAAGCGCTTGGATACCCAGGACCCGGGAACCTGCACTGCAAAGCTTAGGATGCTCAGTGATACGCAGATGCCTGCGGTTATGACTAATATAGCTTACCTAAGCAATGAATCTGATCGGGAAAAGCTCCTGACAGGGGAATTTCAAAACAATGCTGCTCAGGCTCTTTATGATGGCATTTTAGAATTTTTGAAAGAAAGGGAGCCAAGGTAAGGCAGGCCTCACTAAAAGTACGGCTAGTGCTGGGACACAAGGGAACGTTTCTAGGGTGTTCCTCCACTGCTTTTTATTTGCCCATGGTTCAGGTTAATGAATACATCGCCCAGTTTCTGGGCATCTTCCTGGTCGTGGGTTACCAAAATCATGGGTATTTTCCACTGTTGGTGCAGGCTGATAA
>LSQX01198650.1_pt2 | contig 22382 bp, 20 predicted proteins | sample 654561 | NCBI WGS metagenome assembly LSQX01 (sample SAMN04489861, study PRJNA283612) | anaerobic digester metagenome | isolation source: 4 biogas reactors fed with cattle manure at either 37C or 55C with and... | place: Denmark: Kongens Lyngby | collected 2014
CTCGCCCTTCAAGGTATTGATTTCAGACGAAATCACAAATATGGTACATACCGTTAATAACATGATTGAGCAATTGGAGCGTCAAGCATCGGATCGCCGCGTTTTTATTTCAAGTATTGCTCATGATTTGAGAACTCCACTGACTTCAATAAACGGTTTTTTGACGGCAATCATGGATGGAACCATTCCTCCGGATCGCTGTAATCACTATATGCAAATTATCAAAACTGAGGTGGAGCGCATTCAGAACCTGACGAATATGATGAGTGAGGCCACTTCTTTTGGACAATCGGGTCAGACCCGTTACGAAGTATTTGATATCAATGAACTAATAAGAGAGACACTAACAGCCCTCGAAAAGCAGCTATATGACAAAAATCTTGGTGTTCAAGTTGATTTGTTTGAAGACGAAAAAGGTCGGCTGTTGGCCTCAGCAGAAAGACAAGCGATTATGCGCGTCGTCTATAATCTATTGGCCAATGCCATCAAATTTACGCCAAAAGACGGGAATATATCGATTAGTACTTATTACGAATCAAAAACAAATCTCATCACTGTTTCTGTCGAAGACTCCGGAGAAGGCGTGCCGGAATCGCATAGAACGAGAATCTTTGACAGTTTTTACAAAATCGATAAATCGCGAACGGAATCGGGTTCGGGGCTCGGGCTTTATATATGCAAAGAAATACTGCATGCGCATAATCAGGATATTTATGTTCAAACAGGAAAAGAATGGGGGGGGGCTGCTTTTGTCTTTACAATAAGCGGTGCCGGCAAGAGGGAGCAAAATGCTGTCAAAGACAAAAACTAGCAAAATTCTTTCGACTCTTGAAGACATGTATCCGCTTGCCGAGTGTTCGTTGGATTTTGATGACAATCATTTTCATTTTTTGGTACGTGCGATTTTATCGGCGCAGTGTACGGATAAACGTGTCAATGAGGTCACTCGAACTCTTTTCGACAAGTATTCGACCATCGCCGCTTTTGCCGAGGCAGAGCAAGAGCAACTGGCTCAGGACATAAAGACTTGTGGCCTTTATAATGCAAAATCGAGAAATATCATCAATACTTCATCGATACTCGTGGAAAAATATAATGGGGAAGTTCCGGTGGAGTCAGAAGATCTTGAGTCGCTGCCCGGTGTCGGACGGAAGGTGGCCAATCTGATTCGCGGCGAGCTTTTTTCAATTCCTGCTGTCGTTGTCGATACACATTGTATGAGAGTTGCTAAACGGCTGGGATTTACCGATAGTAATCAGCCGCTTCGTGTTGAGAAGGATCTCGCGTCTTGCATACCTAAAGACAAATGGATTACACTGGGACATAGATTTGTTGCGCACGGTCGCGCTTTATGCACGGCTCGTTCGCCAAAATGTAATTCTTGTGCACTGATTGAGGTATGCAGACATGGGCGTAGCCAGGAAAGAAAGCGATAATTCGAGAGACTGGAGCTTGCTATGGCAACCGGTTCGAAAGTATTGCAAAGTAACGCCCCATCGTATTGGGCTGTTGGAACGTCTAAATATTAATACCGTATATGATCTTGTTAATCATATGCCAACCAGATACGAAAACTGGGCGGATATCAAGGCAATCTCTTCGCTTGAGAATGGCTTGGATCAGGCGATTAAAGCCGAAGTGATTCGGGTGCCGTCACTGCGCAGAAAAGGCAAATTTTCGACTCTTAGCACCATGCTTTCTGATGGAACGGATATCATCAAGGCGATATGGTTTAACCAACCCTACTACAAAGATAAGTTGCGTAAAGGCGACCGTTTTTTTTTATACGGTAGAGTGAAAAGACAGAATGGTTTTTTTGAAATTGTAAACCCAGCCTTTCGGCCGGCTGATTCTATTGATGAATTATCGCTCCTGCCAGTTTATCCATTGACTAAAGGTCTGACACAAGCAGCGATTCGGGGATATGTAAAAGAGTGCTTACCACAAATCTATTCAAGTCTTCCTGATATTCTGCCTGATGACATTGTACGTGAGGAGCGTTTGGTCGATTTGGCTGAGGCTTATGCTTCGATTCATTTTCCAAAAGACGAGAATGCTTTGGCTGCAGCTCGAGATCGATTGGCGTATGAAGAATTATTTCTTGTATTGGCAGAGTTTTCTTTGATGAAGCGGAAAAAGGCCGGAAGAAATAGCGCGTATCCGATTCGAATGGATCAAGAGAAAGCGATGATTTTTAAAAGAAAAGTCGATTCACTTCCTTACAAACTGACTGTGGACCAAATGAGGACAATTAATGAAATCGTCTCGGACATGGCGAACAAGCGGCCGATGAGCCGACTGGTCCAAGGCGATGTGGGTTCAGGGAAGACAATTGTTGCGGCACTTTCCATGTATGCGGTTGCTTTAGCCGGCATGCAAAGCATCATGATGGTTCCGACGTCCGTGTTAGCAGAACAACATTTTCGCAACTTGAAATCTATGTTTTCAGACGACGATTTCTCAGTTGATTTGATGCTCGGAAGCACTTCTGCTTCCGAAAAAAAGGCGATTCGAGAGCGCTTATCGTCCGGCAGAACACGGATACTAATAGGAACACAAGCGGTTTTGTCGGAACAAAACGAATTCAAGATGCCTGCGCTTCTTGTGACGGATGAGCAACATCGTTTTGGTGTGCGGCAGCGAACACTATTGTTGCAGAGAAGCGGGAGAGATATACATACTTTGGTGATGTCTGCCACACCAATTCCGCGCACACTGGCGTTAATTGTGTATGCGGACCTCGATTTATCCAACATCACTACGGCGCCTGCCGGGCGCCCAAAAATTGAGACATACCTGGCCGGTCAGTCCGATGAGGATCGCGTTTATGACATCGTCTCGCGGCAATTAGTAGAGGGACGACAGGTCTATTATGTTTGCCCATCGATTGAGTCTGATGAAGAGAGCGACAAAGTGTCCGCTGTGGAGCTCTATGAGACTCTATCTAAGGGGCGTTTTTCTGGTTATCGTGTCGGTCTGTTACACGGTGCGCTCAAGCCGGACGACAAGGAGCGCGTCATGCATGATTTTTTATCCCGAAAAGTCGATCTGCTTATTTGTACGACGGTTGTCGAAGTTGGTGTAGATAATCCGAATGCTTCATTAATTGTCATTGAAAATGCGGAGTGTTATGGATTGGCGACGCTTCATCAATTGAGAGGTCGTGTGGGTCGAGGGTCGTATCGTTCGGTGTGTATTCTTAAAAGCGCTGCAGAATCGGATAAAATCATGGAGCGCTTGCGCTTTGTGTGTTCGAATTCCGACGGATTTGTATTAGCACAAAAGGATCTTGAAACTCGAGGTCCCGGAGACTTTTTCGGCACGAGACAACATGGTTTGCCGGCGCTTCGTTTTTCTGATTATCATACGGATATGCCCAAAATGCAGCGTATTTCCAAGCAAGTTGAAGCGTATATTGATCTTATCTCAGAGTCAGGCGCGGGGTCAACCGATGACTTGGCAGCACTCTTCGAACTGAAATACGGTGCGTTTCGAGGGCGATCGTCTCTTTGATTATTATTGCGACAAGAACACTCGGAGGACGACATGCCAAGAATTATTGCAGGTGAAAATAGGGGAATGGTCTTAAGTGCACCCAAAGGAGATCGCACGCGTCCGACTACGGACAAGGTGAAAGAGTCTTTATTTTCGATTATTCAGATGCGTGTGCCGAACGCCTCGTTTTTAGACTTGTTTGCCGGAAGCGGGCAAATGGGTCTGGAAGCCTTGAGTAGAGGTGCGCTAAAGGCAGTTTTTGTCGAAAAAAATCGCGAGAGCATCACGGCAATAAAAAATAATATTGCAAAAGCGCGACGGGTTGACGTATCAGAAATTGTAGTCGGAGATATTGGATCTGCACTACGTCGAATCGGGGAAAACGGAGAAACGTTCGACGTCATTTTTATGGATCCACCCTATCAAGAAGCGAAGAAAATGTTGGCTGTCGTTGCGGAACAGTTGAGTCGATATAACATTCTCGCCAAAGACGGCGTGTTGATTGTAGAGCACGCATCAGACGATCTGTTTGATGAAACTGTAATCAATTTGACATTGAGCAGACGTTGTAAGTACGGAAGTACAATGCTAACATTTTATCAGATATTATGAAGTTGGGGGTATTGGGCTGTTTTGAAGACGTTTGTTTTTCCGGGAAGCTTTGATCCGTTTTCTCTGGGTCATCTTGACATTGCGAAGCGAGCGACGAAACTTTGTGATCGGTTGGTTGTTGCGGTAATGAACAACAGCGTCAAGCATCCTACTTTTACTTCGCAGGAACGCAAGATGATGGCTGAAAAATGCCTTGAGGGTACGCCAGGGATTGAAGTGATTACGCACGATTCGCTTTTAGTTGACTTGTTTGTTAAGGTCGATGCGGCTGCGGTCGTCAGAGGACTTAGAAGCGAATCAGATTTTCGGAATGAAGCGGAAATGGCAGCTGCCAATAAACTTCTATTGCCGGAATACGATGTTATTCTTTTGCCGTGTAGTGCTGATCTTGCTTTTACGAGTTCAACAATTATAAAGGAAGTCGCGTTTTACGGCGGTAATATTTCTCGTATGGTTTCGCCGAGTATCGTTGATTTTGTTGCAACAACAATCTCGGAAAGGATCAAGAGGGATTAATGGAGGGGAATAGTATGCCAGATATGCCACGTCAGTATCGATCCGGTGAAGGAGATATTATCGATTTGCTGGATCAGCTTCAGTCGACCGTTTCGGAGGCGAAGGGGTTGCCATTTTCCGACAATTGTATTGTTGATAGACAAGATGTATTGTACTGGATTAACCAAATCCGAGACGCGCTTCCGGAGGAAGTTCGTCAGGCTCGATGGATTGTGGAGCAGAATCGTCAAGTGGTAGCAAGCGCAAGACAGAAGGCTGAGAGCATACTTCGAGAGTCTGAACAGCAATCCGCTATGATGATTGATGAACACGAAATTACTATGCAGGCACGTGCTGTAGCGGATAAAATGATTGAGGAAGCGAATCAGACGGCCTGGGAAATGCGTGTTGCATCAACAGAATACGCAAGACAACGTCTCTCTGATATAGAGAATAATCTTACGGAAATGCTCGTCAAGGTTCAGAAAAACAAAAAGGAGCTCAAGTAGCTCCTTTTTCTCCATAGGAGGTGAGAATATTGCTTCTTGGCATCAAGATTAATAACTACTCAATATTTCTGGAAGACAAAATCGGCGCTTTGATAGAGGATTTTCAGTCGGGTCTGGTCAAGGATTCGGCATCACTATCTTCGGGCGCACCTATCGCATTCCCTTTATCCGGCATTAATGCATTGATTGGTCGCAATCAGACCGGTAAAAGTCTATTTCTTGATATATTGTCGTTTATTTCCGATTCGACGGTCAAAGGTTGTGCAGAAGCCTCCGTGATTCGTGGTCGAAAGGGCTTTACGCATCTTGTTGCGAACGTCGATAAACCCATCGACTTTGAAATGTGTTTTGAGATTAATGCAAAAGATACGCCATACAATATGACAACCGCGCTTTTGAGTTACCATTTCTCTCTTACGGCAGATGCGCATGGGCGACCATCATACAACCATGAACAAGTTGATGTATATTCCGGTGAAGATTTCTCTTTGTTACGAACCGTATTGGGTGTTCGGAACGGTAAGGGTATCGTTCGTTTTCGCAATGAAGAAAGCGAAGCAGAAATTTCGGACTCGAGATTTTCGGCTTTGCGCACTTACGGCAGTATGCCTCAGTGTCCACTACTCAGTCGCATCTTTTATGAGATTTCTCGATGGTACTTTTGCAAATTCTCTTCGCCGAGCAACGGTAATGGTACACGGACGGCAGTTGCTCCGGGTGGACACAAACATCTCGACAGTTATGGCACGAACGTTCAAAACGTGCTTGATTACATCCGTATAGAAAGACCGGATCATTTTGAGCGCTTAACCGAAAGAATTTATGGTAAAATTCCGAGTGTCGGTAAGTTGAAGGACAAACTTCCGGAAAGCTTCAGACAGAGTCCGAACAAGCTTTTCTTATACTTGCTCTTACTGGAAGATCTTAAGCCGAGGCCATTGATTTGTATAGAGACACCGGATATGGGGCTGTACCACGATATGGTTGACGTTTTATCCGCAGAATTGCGCGCATTTTCGATTCGTCATCCGGAGTGTCAGGTTATTTTTACGACGCACAACCCTTATATACTGGAATCCATCGCGCCCGAAGAGGTATGGATATTTAAAAGAGATACAGAGAACCTTGAAGGTGCTGTAGAAGTCACACCTGCCGCTTCTGATCCGGCTGTCGTAGAAATGTATGAGCAGGGGGTTGGGATGGGTGCGATTTGGTATGCCGGGCATTTTGATGATTGACAACGATTCAAGACAATATATCGAAGGTGTGTATGAGAATAGAAGTATTGACCGAGGACCGGTCGGGGGGATTGGTGCTTGACCATATTCTTCCGAAAATGATCCGAAAATATAACACAGTTGCCGATGTATTTATTCGGCCGCACCGCGGATTGGGTGAGTGGCCCGACAACGACAGTGCCGGACCGAGTCCTTTTGCGTCGGGGCTTCTTGAATTATTGCCTGCTAAAATGCGCGCGTATGAGCATGTTTATGCCGGCACGGCGACAATTGTTCTTGTCGTTATGGATTCGGACAGTCATTCGCCGGCGCAGATTTTTAACCGACTGCGCAGTACGTGCCAAAAAAATGCTCCAAATCTAACATATGTCATTGGAGTGTGCGTAGAAGAAATGGAGTCTTGGCTGCTCGCGGACAGGGCGGCAGTTCTTGCTGCGTACCCGGATGCGGATGTGGTGACACTTGATAAATACGAGCAGGATAGTATTTGTGGGACATGGGAGACGCTCTGTCGCGTTATATTGAAAGAACGTGCAGATCGTACCATTCGAATCGGTTATCCGGCGGTAGGACAACTCAAAAGCGAGTGGGCCGAAAGGATAGCTCAATACATGGATCCTGAATTGAACAAGTCGCCAAGTTTTGAACGTTTTTCTCATGCGGTGGATTATGCAGTTCGCGAAATACTGGGATTCCACCAATGAGTTGTGTAACGTCGGCCTACATCCATATTCCGTTTTGTGCAAGCAAATGCCTTTACTGTGATTTCACTTCTTTTGCGGGGAAAGAAGCGGATATTGATAAATATGTCGACGCACTCATTGCTGAAATGCAAATGTTCGTTAGTTTCCGAGCAACTGATTCTTCGGATGTGTTGCAGCCACTTCGGACACTCTATATCGGTGGTGGAACTCCATCATTACTTTCGGGAAGACAGATTTTCCGAATTGTTGATGCTGCACGTCAACTCTTTTGTTTTGATTCTGACCCCGAAATTTCGGTAGAAATAAACCCGAACACAGTGGACAACAATTTTCTGCGCTCGTTCATTGCCGCCGGCGGCAACAGAGTATCGCTTGGCGTCCAATCTCTCAATGACGCACTTCTTGTCTGTATGGGCAGAGCACATTCTGCTTCAGAGGCTATAGATGCGATCAATTTAATCCAAAAAGCAGGCATTACGAACATCTCTTGTGATTTGATTATCGGTCTTCCCAATCAAAAAATAGAACAAGTTATTTCTGACACGGATACGTTGATTCGAAAAGGAATCAAACATATTTCGATTTACTCTCTATCTATAGAAGAAGGAACGGTTTTTGAACAAAAATATGCAGACTTGATCGAGCGATTGATGCCGCAGGCATATGAAAGAGAAATGTATCATGCCGTTCGCAGACATTTGTTATCTGAGGGCTATGAACATTATGAAATCAGCAATTTTGCGCTTCCCGGATATGAGAGCCGTCACAACAGCATGTATTGGAGCGCTTCGGAGTATTACGGCTTTGGCTTGGCGGCGCATTCCTATTTTCATTCGGAGCGAATTGGTCATGTTGAAGATTTGAACACATATATTGCGCGCGCATATGACGATTTAGATGCTATAGTGTCCGAGCGCGTCGTCATTGACGAGGAAGAAAAAATGAAAGAATTTTTTCTGCTTGGACTTCGAATGATTGAGGGCGTGAGTGTTAATGATTATAAAGATCGCTTCGGGGATTTACCGATTCATCTTCATCGTCTGCTTGAGAAGCATGTTTCTGAGGGCTTGCTTGAGCACCAATCTGATCGCTATTATCTCACCGAAACCGGCCTGGATTTTGCCAATCTCGTTTTCAGAGATTTTGTTTGACATTCTCTGACTATGATGGTAAAGTCAATTTAGCACTCGAAGACCTTGAGTGCTAAGTTGGATATAAGGAGATGATGGCATGACGCTGGAAGGAAGAAAAAAGAACATTCTTCAAGCGATTATTGATGACTATATCGAGACGGCCGAACCGGTTGCTTCGAAGTCTTTGTTGTCTCGCCATCAATTCAACCTAAGTTCCGCTACACTTCGCAACGAGATGTCCGATTTGGAACAGATGGGATACCTAGAGCAGCCCCATACGTCTGCCGGTCGAGTGCCATCAGATAAGGGCTATAGGGAGTATGTTGATTCTCTGATGAGAATTGATCATCTGTCAGACGTTCAAGAAGAAGAGATAAGACAACGAATTAATTCGAGTTTCAGCGAACTCGCGCAGTTACTCAAGAATGCTTCAAGTACACTTTCTGAACAAACCGGCTATATTTCTGTAGCATTGACACCTCGGCTTAGAAGTAGTTATCTTAAGCAATTAAAGATGATGATGATTGAGCCCGGCAAAGTATTGGTCGTTGTCGTTTTGTCTGCCGGTGTCGTCAAAGACAAGCTCGTTCGTATTCCCGACTTTCTCACGGCAGAGCAACTGTTTGAAGTTTCAAATGCGATTGAGCTGGGTCTTTGTGGATTATCTCTGGAAGATATCACATTGGTTACGATTACCTCAGCGGTTAAGGACACGCCTATTCCGGATGCCATACTTAACCAGGTTCTTTTCGAAGCCTACACAGCGATTAAGCAAGCGGATCATCTGGAGCTTTATATGGATGGCTCGCACCGATTATTATCTTTGCCGGAATTCAGAGACGTAGACCGTGCGAAAAATGTTTTTGATACGTTATCAAGAGATGGAATTGTCGCGGGCTATTTGGATAATCTGTCCGGTCGGAAAGCACCCGACGGTACGTATATGATTCGTATCGGTCAGGAGATTGCTCTTCAGGGGATGTCGGACTGTAGTTTTGTCACAACCACCTATAATGTGGATGATAAGATTGTCGGAAATATTGGTGTTATCGGTCCCAAGCGAATGGATTATTCCAAGGTCGTCTCTCAGATGAATTTTGTACGAGTTCTTATTGATAAACACCTTAAAAATGATAATAACAGAACGGAGGATATTGGCTAAATGGCTAAATCTAAAAACAACAAGGCGGCGCGCGAAGAAGAAATCGAAAAGGATCGAGAGGAGGTTCAACTTGAGACTCCGCTTGATGAGGTAGAGGAGCAAATCGATACCGTATCTGCTGAAGAGTTCAAGTCACTTACGGATCAACATCTCAGATTGCTTGCTGAATATGACAATTATCGTAAACGTACGAATAAGGAAAAAGAGTCTCTGTATGCGGAGGCCTTGGCGGAGATAGCCAAAGAATTTTTGCCTGTTGTAGACAATATTGAACGCGCAATTTACCATTCACAAAACATATCGGATACGACGGCTTCAAAGGTAGCCGAAGGTATAGATATGATTTATCGACAGGTGCAAGACGTTTTTGATAAGCTGGGTATCGAGCCCATAGATTGTGATGAAGGATCTGCTTTTGATCCGGAGTTGCACGAGGCGGTTATGCACGTAGAGGATGAAGAATTTGGAGAGCAGTGCATTGTACAGGTTTTTCAAAAAGGATATAAAGCGAAGGACAAAATTATTCGTCATACCGTTGTGAAGGTAGCAAACTAAATTATGAGGAGAAATTTTATGACACGTGAAAGCATCCAATCCAGTTTGGTCCCGACCGTCATTGAATCGACAAACCGTGGTGAAAGAGCCTACGATATTTTTTCGAGATTGCTCAAGGAGAGAATTATTATTCTGTCTGAGGAAGTCAATCATGTGACAGCAAGTTTAATTACTGCGCAGTTTCTTTTTCTCGAAGCAGAAGACCCGGATAAGGATATTCAGTTTTACATCAACAGCCCCGGTGGTTCGGTTTCAGATGGCATGATGATTTACGATACGATGCAACATATCAAGCCGGATGTTCAGACCATTGGAATGGGTATGGCAGCTTCAATGGGTTCGTTTCTTTTGGCAGCCGGTGCAAAGGGCAAGAGATTCATTCTGCCGAATGCTGAGGTAATGATTCATCAGCCATCGAGCGGCACGCAAGGGCAGGCCAGCGATATTGAGATTGCGGCAAAGCACATTATTAAGATGAGAGAAAAACTCAACCGATTGATGTCAGACATGACCGGACAGAAGATTGAAGTCATCGAAAAGGACATGGATAGAGACAATTGGATGACGGCTGAAGAGGCCATGAAGTATGGCATCGTCGACCACATCATGATGAAGAAAAACTAATTAATTTCAAATGGAGGATAAATTTATGGCAAAAGTAATTGGAATTGACCTTGGAACGACAAACTCTTGCGTTGCGGTTATGGAGGGCGGCGAGGCCGTCGTTATTCCGAATCCGGAAGGCAACAGAACGACACCATCTGTCGTTGCATTTTCTAAAACCGGAGAGCGCTTGGTTGGCCAGGTCGCGAAGCGTCAGGCTGTAACCAACCCGGATCGTACTGTTCAATCCATCAAAAGAGAGATGGGAACGAACTTTAAGGTTAGCATTGATGACAAGCAGTATTCGCCACAGGAGATATCTGCAATGATTTTGACGAAGCTTAAGCAAGATGCCGAAGCTTATCTGGGTCAGCCCGTTGAACAGGTGGTCATTACTGTACCGGCATATTTTTCGGATGCTCAGCGTCAGGCGACCAAGGATGCGGGCAAGATTGCCGGTCTTGAGGTACTGCGTATTATCAATGAGCCGACTGCAGCTTCGTTGGCATACGGTCTGGATAAAGAGAGCGACCAGAAAATTCTTGTTTTCGACTTGGGCGGCGGTACGTTTGACGTGTCTATTCTTGAAATCGGCGACGGTGTTTTTGAAGTTCTCGCCACTGCCGGTAACAACAGATTGGGTGGTGACGATTTTGACAACCGCATCGTAGACTACCTTGTAGATTCATTTAAAAAGGAGCAGAGCGTTGATCTTCGTGGGGATAAGATGGCTATGCAACGTCTTCGTGAGGCAGCGGAGAAAGCCAAAATCGAGCTTTCCGGAGTGACTTCGACCAATATTAATCTCGCCTACATCACTGCAGACGCGACCGGACCAAAACACATGGATATGAATTTGACTCGCGCGAAGTTTGACGAGTTGACGGGGGATCTTGTTGAGAAGACGATGGAACCTCTGAAGCGCGCCATGAGTGATTCCGGTGTTGCCCCGAGCGATATTCACAAGATTTTGTTGGTCGGTGGATCAACGCGTATTCCTGCGGTCCAAGATGCGGTTAAAAAATATTTTGGTAAAGAGCCATTCAAAGGAATCAACCCAGACGAGTGCGTTGCTGTCGGAGCTGCGATTCAAGCTGCAGTATTGACCGGTGAAGTAAAAGGCTTGCTGTTATTAGATGTTACGCCGCTCTCTTTGGGAATTGAGACACAAGGTGGCGTATTCACCAAAATGATTGAAAGAAATACGACGATTCCCTCCAAGAAGAGTCAAGTTTTCTCAACTGCCGCTGATGGGCAGACGCAAGTTGACGTTCACGTTCTCCAAGGTGAGCGTGAGATGGCTACGTACAATAAGACACTTGGAAACTTTATTCTCGACGGCATTGCACCTGCTCCCAGAGGCGTGCCTCAGATTGAGGTTACTTTCGACATTGATGCAAATGGTATTGTTCACGTTACGGCTAAGGATATGGGTACCGGTCGTGAGCAAAAGATTACAATTACTGCTTCTACAAACATGACGGAAGATGAGATTCAAAAGGCGGTTAAGGATGCGGAACTTCATGCTGCTGAGGATTCAAAGCGCAAGGAAGAAATTGAAATAAAAAATCATGCAGAGTCCTCGGTCTATCAGACTGAGAAGACGCTGACGGATCTCGCAGATAAAATTGAAGCCGCAGATCGTGCCCCGGTCGACGAAGCACTTGAGCGTCTTAAGGCAGCGATTGCGGCCGATAACTACGACGATATGAAGAAAGAGACCGAAGCCGTACAACAGGCATTTTACAAAATCAGTGAAAAAATTTATTCGCAAGGTAACCCACAGGGTGGCGAAGGCCAACCGAGTCCTGAGGACTTCACCGGATACCAGGATCAGAATCCGGATTCAGAGGGATTTAAGAACGCCGGCGGCGATTTCTGATGACTTTAATCCAATCATCTCGGCATAAATGCGGATTTCTTCCGCATTTATGCTGTTTTGGTTTCAAAATTTAATCGAGGAGGGCACGTCTTTGGCAGAGCAGAAGCGTGACTATTATGAAGTCCTTGGCGTTGGGAAAAGCGCGACGGACGACGATTTAAAAAAGGCTTATCGTAAACTTGCCAAGAAATATCATCCGGATCTTAATCCGAATGACAAGGCAGCCGAAGCGAAGTTTAAGGAGGCTAACGAGGCCTATGCCGTATTGTCAGACAGCGAAAAGCGTCGACAATATGATCAATTCGGACATGCGGGCATGGACGGACAGGGCTTCTCCGGATTCGGTGGATTCAATGCGGCCGACATCGACTTGGGCGATCTTTTCGGATCCTTTTTCGGAGGTGCTTTTGGCGGCGGCGGACGTCGCAGAAGTGGACCCGTTAAAGGGGCTAATCTCAAGTACGGCATGACGTTGGACTTTATGGAAGCGGCATTTGGCGTCGAAAAGACTATAAGTTTTAGCAAGGAAGATGTTTGTGATGTATGTAGCGGAGCGGGTACTGCGGCAGGTTCTTCTCCAGAGACTTGTCCGACCTGTAAAGGAGCGGGAAGAATCCAACAACAGACGCAGACACTATTTGGAATAACCATGGTGACTAAAGATTGTCCGGCGTGCGGTGGAAGGGGGACGATTATTCGTAACCCTTGTGCATCGTGTGGCGGACGCGGTCGCAAGGTCAAAAAGAAAGAACTGAGAGTCAAGGTTCCCGCAGGTGTGGACACCGGCGACATGCTTCCAATTCAGGGAGAAGGAGAACCCGGTCAGCGTGGTGGTCCATACGGTGATCTTTACATTCAGATCAAGGTGCGACCGCATTCGGTCTTTGAGCGTAAAGGCGTTACTACGTATTGCGATGTGCCGATTACATTTGCACAGGCGGCGTTGGGCGCCGATATTGACTTGCCTACGATTGACGGTAATGTTAACACGCACATCAAAGAAGGAACACAGCCGTTTGACACCATTACTTTGCGCGGAAAAGGTATTCCGATGAAGAATCGTCCCGGATCGCGTGGAGATCATATTTGTCGTTTCGTTCTCGAAGTGCCGTTGAATTTGAATGAAGATCAGAAAAGCATTTTGCGGCAATTTGAATCCACGCTCAGTGAGAAAAACTACCAAAAGAGCAGCAGTTTTTTCAAAAAAGTGAAGGATATATTTGGTATTTGATATGCAATGGGAAGAGTACACGATTATTACGGCGCATGATGCGTCCGAAGTCATTTGCGAGCTGTTAGCGCAATGGGGTGCTGTGGGATTGGCTGTAACCGACAAAGAGGATATCCGACTCATTCTTGAGGATCCTAATTCATTGTCTTATGCAGATGAGGGTTTCCTTGATTCGCAGGACGATGAGGTGACGGTTCGTGCTTATTTTCCCATACATAACGATGTGGTCCTCATACGCAACGCTGAGGAAGATTTTGATTTAAGTTTTGACAGTCGGCTTTATGACTACAATAGCGGAGTTTCTTTGAATCCAGATTCTTTAATGAATAGGATGTTGAAGCGCTTTTCGAAGATTTCGGAGTTCTTGCCCGTTGGAGCATTGTCTATCTCTCATACTACCGTTCACCAGGAAGATTGGGAAAATAATTGGAAGAAAGACTATAAAAGATTCAACTTATCGGAGCGTATTGCCGTTTGCCCGACATGGGAGAAAAGTGATTCTTCTGACGCATCGGATATGATAGAGATTTATTTGGATCCGGGGTCAGCGTTTGGGACAGGAACGCACGAGACGACGATGATGTGCGCTCGTTTGCTGGATCGCTTGATCACTCGTGATGATCAGGTCTTGGATCTTGGGTGCGGATCGGGAATTCTTTCAATTGTCGCTTCAAAGCTTGGCGCTTCTTATGTTGAGGCGATCGATATTGATTCTCAGGCCGTCGCGGTCGCTGAGCAAAATATTCATGATAACGGTGTACAAGTATTTTGTCATTCAGGCGAGCTAAAAGATGCATCCCAAAACGCCTATTCCCTTATCGTTGCGAATATTATCGCTGATGTTCTGGTCGATCTGTCGACACAGATTGGAAGTTATCTCAAAGAGAATGGAAGAATTATTGTCAGTGGTATTATCGCGAGCAAAAGGCAAGCGGTTGTGAATGCCTTTATTGCCAACGACTTTGATATTTTTGACGAGACAGATCTCAATGACTGGCATGCTATTGTTTTTGTTCGAAAAACGACTTAAGCATAAAGTTTTTGTAAGTTTTTAGTGCCGTGGGGAAAGCTAGCCCTGCGGCCTTTTCTATATCACAGAAAAACGAAGTATCGCTCAAGATGTTCAAGCGCGATTCGCTTTCGTCCATAGATTGTGTTTCACGGAACAAAAGTGGTGAAGACGTAATATCCGTCGGATGCAAATGAATAAGGAGTGCCTTCATTTCCCAGACCAAGTGAGAGAACTTAAACGAATCGTTTTCAAGTGTTTCAACCGATGCAATTTGACTCTCGTGGATTCCGAATTCATTGGAAACAAGCGATATTGCACATTTGGAATCAAAGTGCCCGGTGACTGAAGGGAATTCATAGAGCCCGCCGAGAAGACCTTGCTCCGGTCTGCGACGTAGCAAGATGTGATTGTCTCGGACCATCAGAATTATGGTGCGATCTTCGATGCGGATTTTTGTCGGCGCTTTTTTTAATGGGAAATCAGTCTCTTTGCCGAGCAAATGTGCATTGCACAGTTCAGAAAAAGGACAAATCTCGCATGAGGGAGATTTTGGCGAGCAAATTGTGGCACCAATGTCCATCATCGCTTCGTTAAAATCACCCGGGCGATCTATAGGGATCATCTTGTCGAGTTTTGATTTGACGGTTCGGTATGCATCAGAAGCGCCTGGGACGATGAGTAATGCGAAGAGGCGTGAGACGACTCGAATCAGATTGCCGTCAATCGCAGGCTCAGGTTGATTATACGCCATTGAAAGAATCGCACCGGCGATGTATGGTCCGATGCCCGGTGCTTCGAGAAGCGCTATCCTGTCACATGGAATCTTTCCGGTATGGTGTTGAACGAAGAACTCGGCACCTCGTTTTAGATTTTTCGCTCGAGAATAGTAGCCGAGTCCTGCCCAATGGGATAAAACCTCATCAAGACTTGAGTTGCTCAAGGCCTGAACATCCGGAAAAATATGTATGAATTTCTCATAATATGGAATGACCGTATTCGCTTGAGTTTGCTGAAGCATAACTTCGGAAATCCATGTGGAGTAGGGGGTCCGAAGACGACGCCAAGGTAAATCTCTTGCGTGTTGGTCATACCAGTCCAGCAATAATCGTGAAAAGATATCGTTATCAGCGTTTTCCATATGATTGATCCTTATGCAGTATACGGTACTCTCTTCTTGGCAGTATATCATATGGCATTACCTGTTTTTGTGCCTTCACCGATTAGTTTTATCCGACTAGTGTTTGAAAATATCGATTGTATTGACTTTCGATAGATCCTATTGCATACTTTATTTTATCTATATGTACAAACCAAAGATTGGGAATAGTAGTATCAGATAAGCCTGTCATAGAGAGTTGCGAACGGTGGAAGCGTAACACGGTCTTATGATATGAATGGGCCTGAGAGGGCAGAGGCGAACAGTTATTATTAGCCTCTGACGGGGACTTCACCCGTTATCAGGGAAGCACACAATTTGTGTGGCCAGAGTGGGTCGTTTGTTCGACCAATTTGGGTGGTACCGCAGGTGCGTTTAGCTCTTGTCCCTTTTGTGGGACAGGAGTTTTTTATTGTTACTAATTTGGTTTGTGAGCAACCGATGCTCACGTGAAAGGAGAATGAGAATGTCACGTAAAGTACCGAAAAGAGTATTCTTAACCGAGGATCAGATGCCGACGCAGTGGTATAACGTTCGCGCGGATATGAAGGAACAGCATGATCCGTACTTGCATCCGGGCACGATGCAACCGGTTGTTCTTGACGATCTGTTGCCTATTTTTTGCACGGAGTTAGCAAAGCAAGAAGCAGATATTGTGACGCGCTATGTCGATATTCCCGAGGAAGTCCAAAATTTCTACAAGATTTTCCGTCCGTCGCCATTGATTCGAGCTTACGAGCTCGAAAAGGCCTTGGATACACCTGCAAAGATTTACTATAAATTCGAAGGCAACAATACTTCCGGCAGTCATAAACTCAATTCTGCAGCGGCTCAAGTTTACTACGCGAAAGAGCAAGGGCTCGCCGGATTGACTACCGAAACCGGTGCCGGTCAGTGGGGAACTGCGTTGGCGATGGCCTGTGCATATTATGACGTTCCGTTGTCTGTGTTCATGGTTAAGGTCAGTTCTGAGCAAAAGCCATATCGTAAAGCGGTCATTGAGACATTTGGTGCAGAGCTCATTGCTTCTCCATCTGACACGACCAATATCGGACGCAAGATTTTGGCTGAGCACCCGGGTACCGGTGGAAGCTTAGGCTGTGCCATTTCTGAAGCGATTGAACGTGCGGTATCAACCCCCGGTTATCGATATGTATTGGGATCTGTGCTTAATCAAGTGCTCTTGCATCAATCAATTATTGGCGAAGAGGCCAAAATGCAGATGGAGATGATTGACGAGTATCCGGATATTGTTATCGGATGCGCGGGTGGTGGATCGAATCTCGGCGGTATCATGGCTCCCTTCATGAGAGATCGACTGGAAGGAAAGAAGAGTCCTTATTTCATAGCAGTTGAACCGGCCTCGTGCCCATCGCTGACACGCGGAAAGTATGCATACGATTTCTGCGACACAGGTCATGTTACACCGCTTGCGAAGATGTACACGCTTGGCTCTGGCTTCATGCCGTCTCCGAACCATGCCGGTGGACTTCGTTATCATGGTATGTCTCCGATTTTGTCGAAGCTTTATCATGATGGTTATCTTGATAAGGCCGTTGCCGTTGAGCAGACCAAAGTATTTGAAGCCGCAGCGATATTCGCGAAGAATGAGACCATTTTGCCTGCGCCGGAATCATCCCACGCTATTCGTACGACAATCGATGAAGCACTTAAGTGCAAAGAGACCGGTGAAGCGAAGACGATTCTCTTTAATTTGACGGGAACCGGCTATTTTGACATGCAAGCATACATGGCTTATAAGTCCGGTAAAATGAACGATTACGTTCCGACGGATGCGGATCTGGAACAAGGCTTTGCGACATTGCCGACAATACCTGGCATTCAATAATACTCAGAGTCCTCAGAATAATCGAGACCAATTTCCAACAAACAAAAACGTCCCGAAGTGATTTCGGGACGTTTTGTATTCTGAGGAAGTCCAATTGATAAAATTAGGATCTGTTCGGGACAAAGGGTGCCAGAGACTTGGCAATGCTGCTGATCGGCATGGTTTGAATCCATACTCGACCGGGGCCGGTGACCTTCGTCAGGAAGAAGCCTTCACCACCGAGCAGTTTGTTCTTAAGTCCTTTGACAGTCTGGATATCCATCGTGACCGATGCATCCATCATCGCCAGATAGCCGTTATCGATCAACATCGTTTGTCCAGCGGCCAACTGGTAATCGACAATGGACCCGTCAATCTCGATGAAAGCGAGGCCTTGTCCGGAAAGTTTTTGCATGATAAATCCTTCACCGCCGAAAAAACCGGCTCCGAGCTTCTTCTGGAAGTGAATGGATAGTTCAACTCCGGACTGAGAAGCCAGGAACGCAGACTTCTGAACCACCATACTCGCATTGGGCTCGATATTGACCGGAAGAATTTGCCCGGGAAAACTGGATGCAAATGCTATCATACCCTGTCCGCCTTCGGCAGTGTACTTGTTAAGGAAAAGCGATTCTCCGGAAAACATGCGTCCCAGAGACTTGCCAAGACCGCCGCTGACGGTTTCCATAACCATGTTTGGCGTCATCCAGGACATTGAACCACCCTCAGTGATTAAACTCTCACCGGGTTCGATTTCACAGATGACGACGGGAAGAGGTGTGCCTTTGATCTCGTACTTCATAAATAGTGCCTCCATTTCAGACCTCAGATATTTTCAGTATAATTACATCAACAAATTTAGACAATCCCTTTTTNNAGGGCAAGACGAAATACGGCTCGGCAAAGAGCAGCAGAAATATCTAAAGAACGTACTTCGATTGGTCCAAGGTGATGTGATTATCGTCTGCGACACGAACATGACGGACTTCATTTGCTCAATCAATAGTTTTGCCTCGGACGAGGTGAGTCTGAAGATAGTTGAGCGCCATAAAAATGATTCTGAACCTTCTTATCGCGTCGTGCTTTTTCAGAGTATTTCGAAGGGGGAACGAATGGATTATACCATTCAGAAATCCGTTGAGCTTGGGGTGGATACCATCGTCCCCGTCGAATCTGCTCGCACAATCGTAAAGGTAAAGGACAAAGACGGTTCGGGAAAAATCGATCGCTGGTCAAAGATTGCTTTGGAAGCTTGCAGACAGAGTGGACGAGGTAAGGTTGTGGAAGTCAAGACGGTAGAACGTTTTCAAAACGCTCTGGAAATGGCAATTTCGACAACTGATCTAGTCATCATCCCTTGGGAGAAAGAGGCAAATCGTTCATTGGGACAAGTGATTGACTCATATCTCGCCGACTTCTACGAAAAACGTGCGAAATCGGTTTGCGAACATAGTGAACTTTCAGGGAATCTGATAATTCCAAAGCCATCAATCTCAATCTTTATCGGGCCGGAAGGCGGATACGAAGATGAGGAGGTTGAGATTGCCATTCAATCCGGAGCGATTCCCGTGACGCTTGGGAAAAGAATTCTTCGAACGGAAACCGCAGGACCGTCTGTATTGGCGATGTTGCTCTATCGGTTTGAACTGAACTGATGTATAATATTTTGTTGCAGGGTTTTTGCTTGCGAATACAATCAGGAGTTTATATTCATGAAATTATGCCTTCCAAAGGGAACCAAAGACATATTACCGGATCAGATTCATCTCTGGCAAAAAGCGGAGCGCGTGTTTGCGGAAGTGTGCGAGCAGTATGGCTTTTCGGAGATTCGCATTCCTACATTCGAACATACTGATGTTTTTGAGCGTGGTGTAGGCAATGCTACAGACGTAGTTCGCAAGGAAATGTACACCTTTGAGGACAAGGGCGGACGGAGTATCACGTTGCGACCTGAAGGTACTGCCGGTGTGGTCCGAAGTTTTATTGAAAACGGTATGGGGTCTCTTCCGAGTCCGGTAAAGCTTTTTTACAACATCACTGCTTTTCGTTATGAGAAAATGCAAAAAGGTCGATATAGAGAGTTTCACCAGTTTGGTGTAGAGGCCTTTGGTTCTTCAGGACCGGAGATTGACGCGGAGATTATAAGTCTTCTTTGTACGTTTTTTGAGAGAGTGGGAATTGCTCAGACTCGACTTTGCATTAACAGTATCGGTTGCCCTGCTTGTCGACCGACTTATCATGTGGCTTTGAAGGACTATTTTGCCGATAAGGTGTCCGACATGTGCGAGGATTGTAAGGCACGATACGATATTAATCCGCAACGTATGATTGATTGCAAGGAAGAACGTTGTAAGCCTTTTGTTGCAAATGCACCACGCCAGATAGAATATCTGTGTTCGGATTGTCGTACGCATTTGAGCGGGTTGGAGAAGTGTTTGTCATCTTTAGATATCAAGTATAAGATTGATCCGTCGATTGTTCGCGGATTGGATTATTACACGCGGACAGTCTTTGAATTTGTTTCTGATCACGTTGGCACTCAAGGGACGATTTGTGGCGGTGGTCGATATGATCGTTTGGTGGAGACCATGGGAGGCCCCTCGGTACCGGGAATTGGTTTTGCGATGGGTGTCGAGCGATTTTTAATGGAAGCGGCTTCGCAAGGTGTCTCATTAGCGGAGCGTGTACCGGTGAATCTTTGTCTGGTTCATATGTCCGAATCGGCATATGATCAAGTTTTTCGTCTTGCACATCGATTGCGTCGTGCGGGCATCGCTTGCGAGGTGGATTTGATGGGGCGAAGTTTTCGCGCACAGATGAAGTATGCGAATAAGCTGGGAATACCTTACATGATGGTCATCGGTGATGATGAAATTGCATCCGGAATGGCCAAAATCAAGCGCATGATTGATGGCATCGAGGTCGAAGTCAGACTGGATGATCTGCCGGAACAGGCAAGTATATTTATGAATGAATCCACGAAGGAGAACTAATTATTATGGCAGAGCATATTGTTGGGCTTAAGCGAACGGACTATTGCGCAGAATTAGGTGAAGCGGACATCGGCAGGACCTGTACAGTCATGGGATGGTGTCATAAATCGAGAGATTTAGGCGGATTGACGTTCATTACTCTTCGCGATCGCACCGGTGAGATACAGCTAGTTGTCTCTCCGGAGAGCAATGAGGATGTCAGAAGTAAGGCGTCTCGAGTGAGGAGCGAGTTTGTATTGGCTTGCAAGGGACTAATATCTAGAAGAAGCGCTCCGAATGCTAACATGAAGACGGGACAAATCGAAGTAATTGTAGAAGAACTTCGTATTCTGTCTGAAGCTCAGACACCGCCTTTCTATATTGAAGAGGGCGTAGAGGCCAATGAGGCATTGAGATTGAAGTACCGCTATCTTGACTTGCGAAGACCGGATATGCAACGTAACATGATGCTTCGTCACCGCATTGCCAAATGCGCCAGAGATTTTTTCGACAATCAAGGTTTTGTTGAAATCGAGACCCCGATGCTCGGTAAAAGTACGCCGGAGGGCGCACGAGATTATTTGGTACCCAGCCGCGTCAAAAACGGGTCGTTTTTTGCACTCCCGCAATCTCCGCAACTTTACAAGCAACTACTCATGGTCTCGGGATATGATCGTTACATGCAAATAACAAAGTGCTTTAGAGATGAGGACTTACGAGCGGATCGCCAGCCGGAGTTTACACAGATTGACCTTGAAATGAGCTTTGTGGATAGTGATGATGTGATGACAGTGACTGAGGGTTTCCTCGCCGAGGTCTTCGACAAGATTATGGGGCAACCGATTCAACTCCCGATTCCGAGACTGACCTATCAGGAAGCCATGGATCGTTATGGGTCAGATAAACCGGATATTCGGTTCGGCCTAGAGCTTAACAATATCAGCGATGTTGTATCTGACATCTCGTTCCCGCCTTTTGAGGCAACACTTTCTTCCGGTGGCAGCGTTCGTGCGATTTGTGTACCGGGAGGCGCCTCCCTCTCAAGAAGAGAGGTGGACGCTTTAGCTGAGGTCGCCAAGACTTATCGTGCAGGTGGATTGGCTTGGTTGGTAGCGTCTGATGCACCTAGGGGCTCATTCCTTAAGTTCTTAGAGCCGGAACAGATTATTCGCCTTAAAAACGCAATGCATGCCGGACAGGATGATTTAATCTTAATTGTTTCCGGTGATAATCAGACAGTATTTGACGCGCTCGGTGCGGTTCGCTGCGCTGTAGCAGAGAAGATGAATCTCATCTCTGAGTCCGTCTTTGCACCGCTCTGGGTGACCGAATTTCCTCTTCTTGAGTATGATAACGAAGAAGACCGCTTTGTCGCAAAGCATCACCCTTTCACCAGCCCGATGCCGGAAGATATGCCATTGCTCGAGACCGACACTGCGGCCGTGAGATCTAATGCGTATGATATAGTTCTTAACGGCACCGAGCTTGGCGGAGGAAGCATTCGTATTCACGATCAAGCGTTACAAGAGAAGATTTTTATGTTGCTCGGCTTTACCAAAGAACAAGCCAACGCGCAGTTTGGCTTTTTGCTGGATGCTTTCAAATACGGCGTCCCACCGCATGGGGGTCTAGCATTTGGGCTGGATCGTATGGTCATGCTTTTGGCTCGTACAAAAAGTATTCGTGATGTCATTGCTTTTCCGAAAGTTCAGAATTCGTCGTGTTTGATGACCGAGGCACCTGCACCGGTCGCTGATAAGCAATTGGATGAGTTGGGTATAGCAGTAAAGGAGTT
>LSQX01004620.1_pt2 | contig 22372 bp, 25 predicted proteins | sample 654561 | NCBI WGS metagenome assembly LSQX01 (sample SAMN04489861, study PRJNA283612) | anaerobic digester metagenome | isolation source: 4 biogas reactors fed with cattle manure at either 37C or 55C with and... | place: Denmark: Kongens Lyngby | collected 2014
AAAACGGCGTCACCGTTCCGAGCAGCGCAGCTGCCGAGTTCGCTCCAATACCATGAAAACGTCCTAATATCTTTTTGCTACGCTCAGGTGGAAAATAACTCTGGATATAGCTGATAAAAAAGATCAGGAAGCATAATAGGACTACAATTTTTATAACGTCATAAACAAAAAACTGAAAGCTTCCAATCCAACGGTTAGCTGTGTCAAGCCCTAATGCACCTAACCCACCTCCAATTAGTTCATTAAGCCATTTCATTCCAAGTATTTGATTTTGGAAAAAATCCCACATTACTTTTAATATTTGCATACCAATGTAACCTCACTTTCTAAAAACGGACAATCATATCAATATAATTTAATGTATTATGCCCGTTAAAAGCCATCGCTTAGATGGCAATTATCTTTCGCAACAATTATTTTCTTCTCTAACAATATCCGGAATTGTCAGTTCCTTTAACAGAGTGATGGCATAAGCACTACCTTTTTCGCTGATTTTGTAATGCGTCCATTTGCCCTCCTGCCGACTTTCCACAATGCTCGACTCAACTAAAATCTTCATATGATAGGAAAGTCCTGACTGCCCTAAGTCTAACTGTTCCAACAAAACACAAGCGCATTTTTCACCACCGCATAATAATTCAAGTATCTGTAGCCGTTTTTCGTCGCAAAATGCTTTAAATACTTTTAAATATATCTCGTATTGTATTTCCAAATCATCACCTCACATCAAAATTATTTGATATGTTATTATTATATGCATTAAATCAAGATTTGTCAATACATTTTATGTTTGAGTTTCCCCATTTTTTTTTGTTAAGGGTTATTGCTCAAGGTGTATATGATAATCTAAAATTGACCCTTCATAATAATTGAATAATGACCCAACCAAAATACAAACTTGTATTTCAGATGCTTTATGGAATGCTTGAATCACAGTCTGTACACCTAAGTGATATATCAAGAGCATTAAAAGAAAAAATAACTCTTAAGAAGACTATTGATAGGCTATCTCGTAATCTTAATTGCTTTAATGAAAAATTTATAATCCGCGCAAAGAAAAATCGTAATGTTAAATATAAAGGGAAAACGATAAATATACTAGAACTTGCAAACAAACATAAGGGCAGATATGCTATGCAGTTTAAAAATAAATATATTGCATTTTATAAATCGTAAAAAAGATGAGAATAATCTAGTAGATACTAGTACTTACTTTTCATTAGATTCTGGTTGGTTTCCTGCTATAGTTACTAGAGATAATACTTTTGTAATACGATATTAATAAAAATAATTTTACAAAAATACTAATGTTTGATTATAATAAAGTGAAGAGTATATTAATATAAGGGAGGATACCTTTTATGGAAAAAAAGAAAATAATATCTTATTCTTTATTAGTAGTTTTATTGTTAGGCAGTATAACATATGGAATTGCTAATAATAGATACTCTATTGAAGAGCTTACTGTTGAGGTTTCTAAAAAATTAGGAAATTTAGTTGCTAAGTACGATGTTAACGAAGAAAAAGGGGATACCGTAGCAATTGCAAACGGTATAGAAATATATGAAAAGGATGTTGAAAAATTTAGACAAATAAATGATTTTTTTAATATGCATGTTTCGGAAGAGGAAATATTACAACAAACTATACGCAATAAACTTTTATTAAAGGAAGCTGAAAAAAGAAATATTAAAATTGATTTGGCTCAAGCTAAAGAATATGCTAAGCTAGAGAGAGAATCTTTAGAAAAAGATCCTGAACAAAAAGAAATTCGACAAGCATATATTAAAGGGTTAGGCTTAACAGAAGATGAATATTGGGATGAATATACTGTAGAGGAAGTTCACAGAATGCTCACTGTTGCTGAGTTATATAAAGAAATCGTAAATGAAAAAACAACAGATGATATTACAGAAGCAGAAAGAAATAAAATTATAGCAGAGTATGAACAGAAACTCCTTGAAAATGTGAACTTGGAGATTTTAGATTAAAATACTCTTTCCCACTTCTGAATTTTTTACTGCACAATTTATTCAGATTTCTTATAACAACCCATATTATTAGTAATAACATGGGTTGTTATGTTTTATGTACGGTTCTATAACATATACTTAGAAAAAAATAATAAACTTTTTTATTTTTTGCTTTTTTCGAACGATGGCTTAAAAACAGCTAAAGGTACTTGTTTCTAATAATGTCTACTCTGAACCAAAACTATCTGTAATATAAAAAATTTTTATGTATAAAACATAACAAAAAATGCAATACTATAAATAAAATAAAGTTTTTTAAATTAAGTATTCTGATAAACTAATAACTCTAAAATCTAAAAAAATTTATGCAATTATATTACTTGCGCGAAACCGCATCGAAACAGTGACTGCTCATATATTAACGCCATATTCGGGAACTTTGTTACATAAAAACATGATGTTTAAAAATCAGATTAAGGATTTTGATTTGAGCCGGTATAATACCGCCCATGTCGTTTTTGGGCATGATAAGATGACGGCAAAACAGCTTTATGATGGATATATCAACTTTTATAAGAAATTTTACTCAATCAAGAATATTTTAAGACGAATCCCAGAGGACAAGGCTCAGAGAGTACCTTTTCTATTGTTCAATTTTCCTTACAGAAAATACGGCAAAGTTATAGAGGTTTTGTCGAGCATAGTTCCGCTTAACCTCTTGGGCAAGGTTGCGGAGTATTCTTCGTATTTTAGAGGGGGACAAAAACAAAGTGTGGAAATATATAATATCACTGGTTATAATAATCGTAGCGATTACGGCATTTTATAACGGCATAATAATCCGACGTTACATTATAAATACAGAAAAATTTAGCGATGGACAAAGCATACGCGCTGTCTTGATTGCCGACTTGCACAGCCATATTTACGGTAACAATCAACCTTGTGCTTCCTTAGCTTGATGACATTGACCTGTCCCCCAATGTCATCTCATAACAACACGATGAACCTGTCCCCTTGTGCTTCGAAACATCCTTTTGCACCCTTTTTTCAAACGGACTTGAAAATGCCATTTTTGCAGCCGCAAAAATTAAAGACGAGAAGCGAAAAAATGTTCGTGTAAATTGTCAATTACATAAAGGAAACTTATTAATATATATTAAAAATCCATATGAAGGGGAGGTCGTCTTTCGAGGTAATCTGCCAAAAAGTAAACACCCCGAACATGGCTTTGGCACAAAAAGTATTAAGCTGATTGCGGATATGCATGGCGGATTTTGTTCTTTTGAAGCCAAAGATGGCGTCTTTACGTTAAAGGTTGCGCTGCCATTTGGACATGCGTAAAATTACTTTTATATATACTACATTAAGACGGTTTGCCTTTTGTACAGGAAATAGCCGGCGGACAGGGTCGTCCGCCACTACAAAAAATCATACAGGAATTCAAATCTGTAACAGCAAGGATGTGTTTTAAATATAATTTTTAAACTATCTGGCAACGTGGCTACTATGAACATGTTATAAGGAATAAGGAAGATGTTTGTGTTACTCCTAAAAGTCCCCCGGTATTTCGGTTGAAAAATCCCCCACCCAAAAGTATAATAACTCATATTTGCAGGGGTTTCTTGAACAATTCCATTATAACATGATTTCTTGCAAATATGCGCTCTTTTTTAAAAGGTTCTATTTGCTAATCCAATATTTATTATAGAGCTTTTTTATATAATAATCTCAATTGCTGAAGTTTAGCTTAAAAACTTGAAAACATATATTTTTAGGCACTACAGTAATATTTGAAATAGGTAGGAAGTGTATTCACCTCCCCTATGCACCTTTACTATTGTTTGAATTGGCGATTTGAGGTTTTCTGTTTTTGGATGTTTCTTTTTTGATTAAGAGAACTTCCTGTGCCAGATTTATTGCTTCGCTAAAGGTCGCTAAAAAACGTTCCTTACCTAATCTATCTACGAATCCATTTTTAGATAATAGATTCATAGGTTTTTCCTGAAGCCCGGAAAAAATCAACATAATATGGTGGTTTCTACAATGCCGTTCTATGCGTTCCAGAACATTGTATGCAGTTGCATCAATAATGGGCACGTTTTTCATTCTAAGAATAAAGATATCTGCATTGCTATGTATTTCATTCAAAACATCTAAAAAAGTATTTGCGGCACCAAAAAACAAGGGGCCGTTAACTTCATAAACAAGAAGCTTTTCTTTATCATTTGTGTAGCTTTTATCTGTAATGTTTTCATCTGTTTCATCTTCTTCAGAGTAGTCTTCAAAATATGAATTCATATTATTCATTTCGGTACTATCAGACATCTTTTTTATAAAGAGGAACATTGCTATAATCATTCCGAACTCAATTGCAATAACCAAATCAAAAATAACTGTCAGTAAGAAAGTTGTTAATAAAACGGCAATATCGCTTTTGGTCGATTTGAGCAAAGCTTTAAAGGCTCTCCATTCACTCATGTTATAGGAAACAACAATTAAAATTGCAGCTAAGGTAGTCATTGGGATAAGCTTTGCGAAAGGCATAAAAATCAACATAATTAGTAATAGAGTTATTGAATGAATAATTCCTGCAATAGGGGTTCGTCCACCATTTTTAATATTTGCAGCAGTTCTTGCTATGGCTCCGGTGGCAGGAATTCCTCCAAATAAACCGGAAGCAATATTAGCTATGCCCTGTGCAATCAACTCAACATTTGAGTTGTGCTTTTTACCAATCATACCATCTGCTACTACGGCAGAAAGCAATGATTCAATACCGGCAAGAATTGCAATAATAGCTGCAGGTCTTATAAGTTCTTTTATTATTGGTAAATCTATACTAAATAGTTTTGGTGCAGGAATTGTAGATGATATTTCCCCAAATCGGCTGCCTATTGTTTCAACAGGTAAGTCTAATAGATTAACTATTGTCGTTACTACTATTAACGCCACCAATGATCCGGGTATAGTCTTGTTAATTTTTGGCCAGAAAACAATAATTAACAATGAAGCTAATCCAACAGCAAATGTTGTTAAGTTTACTGATGAAAAGTTAGAAAAATATATACTCCATTTTTCAATAAACTCAGATGGAACTTCTTTAAGATTAAGCCCAAAAAAATCATTAATTTGCGTTGAACACAAAACTAATGCTATACCTCCTGTAAATCCTGTTGTAATAGGATAGGGTATAAACTTAATAACACTACCGAAACGTAAAAATCCAAAGAACACTAATATTATTCCAGCTATTACGGTTGCTATTGTTAACCCTTCAATCCCGTATTTCTGTACAATCCCATAAATAATAATAACAAAGGCTCCGGTAGGTCCGCCTATTTGAACACGACTTCCTCCTAGTAAAGAAATAATAAAACCCGCAATAATAGCAGTAATTAATCCTTTTTCCGGAGATACTCCGGATGCAATGGCAAGTGCCACAGAAAGAGGCAAGGCTACAACAGCTACGATTATTCCTGCAATAACATCCTTTAGTATTTGGTCTTTGTTTAAATCGCTACTGTTATTCTGTATTAGTGATAACAACTTTGGTTTAAACATTTTTATCTCTCCTCAAGCATAAAAGTGAAATTTATATCCAACTTTCTTAGAGTAGCACTTTAATTAATAATAGTCAAGAAGCTTTATTTTGGATAGTATCTTGACAGTAACCCGAAAGGGTGCGGTTTTGACATGTATTATGATATTTGCTATAATAATATTATCATCTGCTTAAATACTATAAAAAGGTGTGATATAATGCAATTATTATTGATTGTACTGAATAAAATTGATAAGTTTGATGAACTGTTGGAGAGTTTTATAGAGCAAGGGATTTCAGGTGCGACAATTCTCAGCAGCACCGGTATGATGAGAGAACTGTCTAAGAATAGTGAAGATTTTCCTATATTTGGTTCACTCCGTTACTTAATTGACCTCGAACAAGGGGAAAGTAAAACCATTTTTATGGTTCTTAAGGATGAGCAGGTTGAAACTGCTAAGAAGACTATACGAAAAGTGGTTGGTGACTTATCCAAGCCGGATTCGGCAATCGTATTTACCTTACCAATACTTACTGCAGAGGGGATCGGATTTTAACAATGAACATATTGTATTATTTAGCTCTGATACTATTTTCAGGGCTTATTTTTGGGCGTGCGGTTAAGCACATAAAACTACCAAATGTAACGGGGTATTTGATTGCCGGATTACTTATCGGTCCATATATATTCAAATTACTGCCGTTGGATATTGTAAAAGAATTTGAACTAATTTCAGAGATAGCACTAGCCTTTATTGCCTTCTCTATTGGGTCTGAATTTAAATTATCTTACTTAAAAAAAGTAGGTATAGCGCCTATTATTATAGCTGCCTTTGAAGCTCTAACGGCAACTATTTTTGTGGCAGGTGCATTAGTTATTTTTGGTTTTGACTTTAAAATCGCAATCCTTTTAGGGGCAATTGCATCCGCTACAGCACCGGCAGCTACCATAATGGTTGTCAAACAGTATAAAGCAAAAGGCCCTGTAACAGAAACATTACTTAGTGTTGTTGCTTTAGATGATGCAGTAGCACTAATAGCGTTTGGCTTTTCCATGGCAATGGTAAATTCTATGTTGCATCCTAGTCAAAATTCTGTATTCATTACAGCTCTTTTACCATTAATAGAAATTATAGGTTCAATTGTGTTAGGTTTTATATTAGGGATTTGCTTTAATATTCCACTCCGCTATTTTAAGAAAGATTCTAATCGCTTGATTATAACGGCAGGATTCGTTTTTCTTGGCTCTGCTATTGCGTCAATGCTTGGATTATCTTCTTTGCTATTATGTATGAGTATGGGTGCTGCGCTGATTAACACAAGCAATTCGGGAAAGTCCATTTTTAAACTTGTTGATAACGTAACACCTCCTATTTATTTAATGTTTTTTGTTGTATCGGGTGCGGAACTTGATATTTCGATTCTTCCTAAAATCGGTGCTATGGGGATTATATACGTCATATTCAGAGTAATGGGAAAAATTACGGGGGCTTCTTTAGGGGCAATTCTAGCAAAGGCTCCGGAAACAGTAAAAAAATATATAGGATTTACGTTAATTCCGCAAGCTGGTGTAGCTATTGGTCTTTCTTTAATCGCATCACAAACGCTTCCTGAGTATGGACAAACGATTAGAGCTGTAATTCTATGCGGTACTTTGATTTACGAATTATTTGGTCCGGCAGCCACGAAAGTTGGATTAAAAAAAGCAGGAGAAATAGAATAGATACAATATTTCCTTTTTTATTTATCATAAAGGTAGTAGGTAATGATGAAGTACTGTATTGATAGAACACCTCTCCGGTTTCATCGAATACAACGGGGAATGTATATTCATTTCATCCAACCTGTAAAAGTCATAATTCCAATAATAATAAGAATTACTCCACCTGCTTTAACTGTATACTTTAAAAGTTTTTGGTTATGCTTCAAAAAGTTTAGTACTTGAGTGGTAAACAAACCCAGCAGTAAAAATGGGATGATAAACCCAATAGCATATAAAAGTATAAGTGCATTTCCTACAAGAGAGCTATTGGCACTTGATGCTAAGATTAATACAGATGAAAGGGTAGGTCCTACGCAAGGAGTCCGGTCAAAGCTATTCTGAGATTAATGAGGATTTGAAAGTTATTGAACATAGTGCAACTATAACTGAAAGAATATTGGAAGCATTTCCGGGATATTATGGTCGATTTATGTGTTTACATTTTGCACGGTTTTTGGATGAACCTATTACTACTACTGAACAACAATCTGCATATGAAGAAATTATAGAATTCCTGGATAATATTCCGTCTTTGAACTTCCCTAAAGAATTACAATCGTTTTTAATCGAAAGTACAAAACATATTAGCACGGAAGATTCAATTAATGCAAATAATTGATCATGTTAAAGCATTATGCTGATGACTACGAATGCATGTGGAACGGTATAGAGGACTTATATATTCAAGATACTGAAGAAAAACTTCCCCCGTGTTTTTTTACCCTTTCTTCATTTGGTTCTTTTTGCTATATGAAAACACCAAAGTCTGACCTGAAACGAATGGTCACGCTATAATCCCTGAACAGTTACAAAAATACTTATTATTTTAAATATAAGTAAATTATACCTATACAAAAAGATATTTGAATGTTATAATATTATTTGAATTTAAAGGAAATATAGTTAATCTTTGTTTCAGTTAATTAAAGGAGAGGATAGTTGTGATAAAAAGGCTAACAGCGATTATTGTTACAATGTTCGCTATATTACCTCAAGTGGCTTTGTTTTAGAGCAATACGCAAGAACAGATCTTCTCGGTGTTCACCCTGCTTTCTATTTAAATCTGCCATTAATAATCTTTACATCCGGAGACGGTACTCAGGATAATCCGTATAACGTTATAGGGGAAAACACTAATATCAAAAAAGATAAAAAGTATTATTTTGTACATTTACAATAATTTTGCTTTCTGATAAATTAGTCTTGTAACAAAGGAGGCGTTATTGTGTTAAATAAGCAGATATATTTTACAGCTCCAAAGGTGGCGGAACTTATTGAAAAGGATGTTCCACGGTTAAATGATGACAATATACTAGTGGAAATGGTATATACGGTTATAAGTAGTGGTACGGAGAAAGCTTGTCTACTGGGGATGCAGAATACAACGTGTTCATTTCCCTCTTCTCTTGGATATTGTGGTGTGGGATATATTATTAAAATAGGCAGTAATGTTAAAAACTTTAAAGATGGTGACTGTGTTTTAGTTTATCATGGCTATCATGCAAAGTATAACGTTGTCAAAGAGGAACAACTTACAAAGGTCGACGATAATTCGATTGAATTGATTGAGGCCGCATTTGTAATAATAATGGCAATGTCGCTTGGAGGAATCAGAAAGCTTGAAATTGAGATAGGCGAGTCTGCAATGATAATGGGACAAGGAATACTTGGTATATTTGCAACACAGCTTGCGCGTATAAGCGGAGCGTATCCGGTTATTGCAGCAGATTTGAATGCCGACAGAAGAAATCTTGCTCTGGAATTAGGTGCGGATTATGCTTTTAATCCTGCCGATGACAACTTTATTCAAAAGGTTAGAAGTGTGACTGACGATAGAGGTGTTAATGCGACCGTTGAAGTTACCGGTGTTTCAGTTGCAATGAAGCAGGCTCTTGAATGTGCATCATGGATGGGAAGAATATCACTTTTAGGTTGTACCAGAGTTTCAGATTCTTCAGTAGATTACTATCAGCAGGTTCACAGACCCGGGGTAAAATTAATTGGTGCACATAATTTAGTCAGACCAAAGTTTGATTCGTATCCTCATCATTGGACACACCATGATGATTGTAGAGCATTATTAAAGCTCATTTCATCGGGAAGGATTCGTGTGAAACCGGTTGTGTCACAAATAGAAACTCCGACAAATGCACCTGAAATCTATTTAAGGCTTGCAGAAGATTCAAACTTTCCTCTTGGTGTAGTATTTGATTGGAAAAACTAAACTTATTGATTAAGCCAAAAAGGTCTGCTTGCCTTATCTTTATAATATATTTACTTAATATAAACACAAAAAACTGCTTATTTTTAGTGATATATTGATTTTTTAGTGCAACAATTGCCACGATTACACAAACATTTCAGATAAACTATTAATAATATTACAGGAGTTGATTATATGTTAGTAGAATTAGCTCTTCAATCAGACATACCGATATATATGCAGATAAGGACACAAATAATAGAAGACATTGCAACCGGGGAGTTTAAGCCGGGTGAAGCACTGCCATCAGTAAGGAAATTTGCAGAGGATTTAGGAATAAATCTTCATACTGTAAATAAAGCCTACACTCTTCTAAAACAAGATGAGTTTATTCAAGTGCATAGACAAAAAGGGGTAGTGGTTCATCCTGATGGTCCCCCAAAAGCAAATACCACATATTTAACTCAATTGAGTACAGAGCTGCGACCTATGATTGTAGAAGCAATTTGCAGAGGTGTTGACGAAGAAGGTTTTTTTTGAAATATGTTCTAAAGTTTTTTAGAGATTAGAAAGGGAGGGGAAAAATAATGAAGTCTATATTTTTAACAGGATATTCTATTGTTTTATATGTGCCCATATTGGTGATACTTGCAATTACTCCGTATATTACAAGGAAAACGCATAGTTTTGGTGTGAGCATACCCGAAGAGGTCTATATAAGTGAAAATGTAAGCCAAAAAGCTTTTTTAAAAAATATATTGACGTTATTGATTTTATGGTATATACTGTTTAAAAGACTGTTAGGAGGAAAGTGTAATGTTGAATTCCGTTACTCAAAAATTTAACTTATTACTATCCTTACCGGTTGCTTTGGCATACCGGCTTAGTCCGTTGCGGTCTGATTATTCGTGTATGGAATAAAAATGACTTTTACAAAGCGGCTAAGCCTTGGCTTAGCCGCTTTGCTTTTTATGAAAGGATGGTTTTATATGAATTATAATAAGTACAAAAAAGCGTATTATAAAGTACCTATTAAAAACAGGAGGTGGCCTGAAAACGAGATAAAAAAAGCGCCTATCTGGTGTAGTGTAGATTTAAGAGATGGAAACCAAGCACTTATAAATCCTATGACTATGGAAGAAAAACTAGATTTTTTTAAGTTTCTGGTCAACATAGGTTTTAAGGAAATTGAAGTTGCTTTTCCTGCAGCTTCAGATACAGAATTTCAGTTTGTAAGAAAGCTTATAGAAGATGATCTAATACCTGATGATGTAACTATACAGGTATTAACTCAGTCAAGAGCGCACATAATAGATAAAACAGTAGAGGCTATTACAGGGGCAAAGAATTCTGTCGTGCATCTTTATAATTCGACCTCGGAACTTCAAAGGCGTGTAGTTTTTGGGAAGAGTAAAAAAGAGATAGTGCAGCTTGCAATTGAAGGAGCAAAGAGAATAAGAGAAATTTGTGAAAAAATAGATGGTAATGTCAGGTATGAGTATTCCCCCGAAACTTTTGTCGGAACGGAAATGGAATATGCAGCGGAAATATGCAATTCAGTTTTGGACGTATTTAAGCCAACACCGGAAAAAAAAGTTATCATAAACCTTCCATCAACTATTGAGATGTCGACTGCTAATATTTATGCCGACCAAATAGAGTATATGTCAGGTGCTTTAGAGAAGCGAGAAAATGTAATTTTGAGTGTTCATGCACATAATGACAGGGGGGCAGGGGTGGCAGCAACAGAATTAGCACTTTTAGCCGGAGCGGACAGAGTCGAAGGGACACTTTTTGGAAATGGGGAGAGAACAGGTAATGCAGATATATTAGTATTAGCATTAAATCTATATTCCCAAGGTATTGACCCTGAGCTTGATTTTAGTAATGTAGAAGAGATAATTGAAAAATATGAAAAAGTTACGCAGCTAAGTGTTCACCCAAGGCACCCATATGCCGGTGAGTTGGTGTATACTGCTTTTTCAGGCTCACATCAAGATGCCATTAAAAAGGGAATGGATTATTACGCAAGAAATAAGAGTGAACATTGGGAGAATCCGTATTTGCCAATTGATCCCCATGATTTAGGGAGAAAATATGAGCCTGTTCGTATAAATAGTCAATCGGGTAAAGGCGGTGTGGCATTTATACTTCAGAGAAAGTTTGGAATTAATTTACCTAAGAAATTACTTATTGAATTTAGTTCTATAGTAAATGATATATCAGACACCAATAAGCAGGAGATTACTCCTGAATTTATACGCAAAATCTTTATTGATAAGTATGTAAATGTTGATAACCATTTAAAGTTAATAGATTATAAAATTTCAGCAGAGGATGGGAATACACATGCAAGTGTGAATATAATGTTAGATGGAAAAAAAGCTAATTTTATTGGTATAGGAAATGGACCTTTAGACGCTGTAATTAATATCATACGTAATAACTTTGTTAAAAAGATAGAAATTATGGATTTTAATGAACATGCTTTAGAGAATAGTTCAAAATCCGAGGCTATTGCCTACATTGCCATAAAGAATAATGGGGGCAATGATTACTGGGGAGTGGGTATTGATACAAATATAAGTACAGCTTCAATAAAAGCGCTTATCAGTGCCACTAACATATACTTAGATTCAAAAAAAGGGTGATTAAGCTTGGTTAACCTCAATAATGATTGGGATGGGTTGTTAAAAGATGAGTTTAAAAAAGAATATTATCTAAAGTTAAGAGAGTTTTTAAAAAAAGAATACGTTGCTAAAAAGATATATCCTGATATGTATAAAATATTTGAAGCATTAAGGCTTACATCTTATGAAGATACGAAAGTTATAATTATAGGTCAGGACCCTTACCATGGTGAAAATCAAGCCCACGGGCTGGCATTTTCTGTACAAGAAGGTGTGGCTATCCCACCTTCTCTTGTAAATATTTATAAAGAGTTAATCGATGATTTGGGTTGTTATATGCCCAATAGTGGCAATCTCGAATCCTGGGCAAAGCAAGGGGTTTTACTTCTCAATACAAGTCTAACAGTAGTTGCAAGCATTGCAAACTCACATAAGAATAAAGGTTGGGAGATTTTCACCGATAGGATAATACAACTTTTAAATGAGAAAGAAACACCGGTAATATTTTTATTATGGGGAAATAATGCAAAGAGTAAAGTGAAATATATAACAAATGATAGACACTTAATTCTAGAATCTGTTCATCCAAGCCCTTTATCTGCAAGTAGAGGCTTTTTTGGTTGCAAGCACTTTTCAAAAACAAATAGGTTTTTAAATAAAACGGGTCAAAAGGAAATTAATTGGCAGATTTAAATCTAACCTTTTCAGATGGGGCTAAAACTCCATCTGAAGGTTAGAAATAACTTATGAAAGGTAGCTTCCATTGATTTTAACATAGTCATATGAAAAATCACAAGTCCACATTTTATCTGAGCAATTCCCCATATTAAGCTCGACAATAATTTTTATCTCTTTTTGTTTTAAAATTTCTTTTGCTCTATCTTCATCGAAATCCAGTGCGATACCCTTATTACACACTTTCAAATCATCTAAATATATATCGATTAAATCCGGGTCAAAATTTGCACCGGAATAACCCGCAGCAGTAATTATTCTTCCCCAATTAGCATCCTCGCCAAAGATTGCTGTTTTAACCAAGGGTGATTTGGCAATAGCACATATAATTTTATAGGCATCTTCCTGTGATGGGGCACTGTTTGTAATTATTTCAATAAGTTTTGTCGCACCTTCTCCATCTTTTGCAATCTCTCTAGCAAGGTGTTCACATACAATGTGTAAGGCTTTTTTAAAGGATTTATAACCAATAATGTTTTCATCTTCGATTAAATCATTATTTGCCATTTTATTAGCCATAATCAGTGACATATCACAAACACTTGTATCTCCGTCAACCGAAATCCTATTAAAGCTCTTATTAATTATTTCTTTAAATGCCTTATCCATAAGTTTAGGGGATATATTAATATCAGTGGTTATGATACTAATCATTGTAGCCATATTGGGATGAATCATACCGGAACCTTTTGCCATTCCACCGATGCAGACCTGTTTACCGTCTATTTCAAATTTAACTGCGATTTCTTTTGTTGTTAAATCTGTTGTAATAATTGCTTTAGCAGCATCATGCCCCCCCTCATATGAAAGGGAGTTAACAGCATCATGTATTCCTTTAGTTAGGGCGTTCATATTAAGGGGTTTACCGATTACACCTGTTGAGTTAAAAAGTATATCTGAGCTATTACAATTAAGTAATTTTGCAGTTTGTCTTACAACTTCAATAGCATCATTTTTCCCCCTTTCACCAACGCAGGCATTGGCATTACCACTGTTTATAACAATGGATTTTGCTAATCCGTTTTTTATGTTTTCCATAGTTAATTGCAGCGAATGTCCTTTTACTACATTAGTTGTAAAAACCCCGGCTACGTTAGATAATCTATCTGAACATACTATTGCAATATCCTTTTTTCCGTTTGACTTAATCCCGCAAGCTTTTCCTGCTGCTCTAAATCCTTTTGGGGATGTAACACTGCCATTAATTGTTTCCAAAATAATCACCTCAAATTATTAATACTTAAATCCTTGATTTGTTATAGTAAATTATATATAATTTATTAAATGATTTCAATAATTTTATTTTTAATGCTATTGATTAACAGGTTCTATTAATTTATAATAATGTATAGTATTTGTTTTCAAATGGGAGGAAAGAGAAATGCCGATTACAGAATTTTTATTGCGTAATGCTGAAATATATGGTCAGGAGAAATGCTTAACAGAGATTAATTTAGATCTCCAAGAAAGACATAATGTTATTTGGCGTGAATATGAATTAATTGAGAATAATCCTGCGGGTGAATATAGGTTAGAAATGACGTGGAGCGTTTTTAATGAGAAAGCAAACAGATTTGCAAATCTTTTATTAAAAAGAGGCATAAAAAAAGGTGATAAGGTAGCTATTTTACTAATGAATTGCCTTGAGTGGTTGCCTATTTATTTTGGCATACTAAAAGCCGGGGCGATTGCAGTACCGTTGAATTTTCGATATACGGCAGAAGAAATAAAGTATTGCTTAGGTTTATCTGAAAGCGTAGCTTTAATATTCGGCTCAGAGTTTATCGGGCGTATAGAATCAATATATGATCAAATAACAGATGTTAAAACACTCTTTTTTGCAGGAGAAGACCGTCCATCTTTTGCAGAAAGTTATGACCGCCTTACAGCTAATTGTTCTTCTGAAGAACCCCAAGTTATACTTGAAGACGAAGATGATGCAGCTATATACTTTTCGTCCGGAACTACGGGATTTCCGAAGGCAATATTACATACACACAGTAGTTTGATGTCTGCATGCTATACGGAAGCTAAACATCATGGCCAAAATCGTGATGATAATTTTTTATGTATTCCACCACTATACCATACAGGTGCTAAAATGCACTGGTTTGGCAGTTTGGTTTCAGGCAGCAAAGCTGTATTGTTGAGAGGTATTAAACCGGAATGGATACTTAGAACGGTTTCAGAAGAAAATGTTACTATTGTTTGGCTATTAGTTCCTTGGGCACAAGACATTTTGGATGCAATTGAAAATGGTGATGTTAATTTAGATGATTATGATTTATCTCAATGGAGACTAATGCATATAGGTGCGCAACCTGTTCCACCAAGCTTAATACACCGTTGGAAAAAATACTTTCCTAATCATCTTTATGATACAAATTATGGGTTAAGTGAATCTATTGGTCCGGGATGTGTTCATTTAGGAACTGAGAATATTCATAAGGTTGGTGCTATTGGAATACCCGGACATAATTGGGAGGTCAAAATCACCGATGAGAACAGATGCTCCGTAAAACAAGGCGAAGTTGGTGAATTGGCAGTTAAGGGACCCGGTGTGATGAAGTGTTATTATAATGATGCAGAAGCAACAGCAGCAATTATTAAAGATGGATGGTTATTTACCGGAGATATGGCGAGAATGGATGAAGATGGTTTCATTTATTTGGTTGACCGAAAAAAAGACGTAATTATTAGCGGAGGGGAAAATATATATCCTGTACAAATCGAAGATTTTCTTCGTTCACATGAGTTAATTAAGGATGTAGCTGTTATAGGATTGGCTGATGAACGTTTGGGTGAGATAGCTGCAGCTATAATAGAGCTTAAAGGTGGATGTGAGTGTACAGAAGAAGAAATAAATAATTTTTGTCATTCTATGCCCCGTTACAAACGTCCGCGAAAAGTTATTTTTGACAAGGTTCCACGCAATCCTACCGGTAAGATTGAAAAGCCACGTTTAAGGGAAAAGTATGGTGCTGCAAGCCTGGTAGCAGCGCAAACAGAACAATAATAAATATACTTGAATGTTTATTTTTAATGTTTAAAGGGAACAACATCGATAGATTATGTGGTGGTGGAGACGCTTATGCAGAAAAACAAAATAGAACTGACGGCAACTTGTTTATTTGGTCTGGAAGCACTTGTTGCAAAAGAGGTTAAGTTACTTGGATATGATATAAAAAAGACGGAGAACGGCAAAGTCATTTTTCTAGGTGATGAAAAGGCAATATGTCGTTCTAATATGTGGTTACGTACAGCAGAACGAGTATTAGTTAATCTTGGTGATTTTGATGCTCTATCTTATGATGATTTGTTTGAAGGCACGAAAGCATTACCTTGGGAGGAATGGATAACCGAAAATGCTGCGTTTCCGGTAAAAGGGTACTCATTGAATTCAAAACTTCATAGTGTCCCTGACTGCCAGTCAATTATAAAAAAAGCAGTGGTAGAAAGACTAAGACAAAAATATCATACGTCATGGTTTAAAGAAGATGGACCAATATATCAGATACAGTTTTCATTATATAAAAACAAAGTATTTTTGATGATTGATACAAGCGGAGAAGGATTACATAAGAGAGGGTATAGGGAGCATGCTGTTGAAGCACCCCTTAAGGAAACCCTAGCTGCAGGGATTGTAATGTTAAGTTTTTGGAATCCCGGGAAAACTCTTATTGATCCTTTTTGTGGTTCGGGGACTATTCCGATAGAAGCAGCTTTAATTGGTGCAAATATAGCTCCGGGAATAGAGAGAGAGTTTTCTGCTCAGCATTGGAATAGGGTTCCTAAAGAATTATGGTGGGAAGCCCGTAAGGAAGCACATGAAAAAATTAAAAGTGATATAACTCTGAAAATATATGGCTTTGACATTTCCGCGAAGGCTATTGGTCTATCACGACAGAATGCCGAGTTGGCAGGTGTTGATGAACATATTAGATTTGAGGAGTGTAATATGAAAGATTTTCGTACAGAGGAAGCCTATGGTTGTATAATATCAAACCCTCCATATGGTGAAAGACTGGGTGAAAAGCGTGAGGTTGAAAGGTTATACGTGAGCCTGGGCAAAAAGTTAAAACAATTAAGCACATGGTCCTATTTTATATTAGCCCCTGACGAAGGCTTTGAAGGGTACTTTGGAAGAAAAGCCAATAAGAAGAGGAAATTATATAACGGAATGTTAAAATGTAACCTATATCAGTTTTTTGGTCCTAAACCAATCAAATAAATTCGTGTAAACATACAAATTTATAAAAAGTATTTTAGCAATTATGTTTAAAGTAGATAACCTGTCTTTTACAACAAATCTTAAATAAAAAATTCGCATATCAAGAAGGACACCTTGTATCCCTTTAGCCACAATGGTTATATCTTATACCAGTTATTACAATATTACAATTTGATTAAATATATTGACATGAGCATAAAACCCGTGTTACAATAAAGAATTTTGACATTACAAAGAATTTATAGTATACTTATAAGGAAAGATGTCAAAAATATCAATGTAGATTTATATTGATGTGAATAAATTGGGAGGGATTATTTATTATGTATAACATCGGAGATAAAATTGTTTATCCGATGCATGGAGCCGGAGTAATAGAAGCGATTGAAGAAAAGGAGATACTTGGTGAAAAACAGAAGTATTATATAATGAAAATGCCGATAGGTGATATGAAAGTTATGATTCCTATCAGTAATATTAATGATATAGGAATAAGAGGGGTGATTAATCAAAAGGAAGCTGAGGGAGTTATACAGATACTTAAAAGCGGGAAAACAGACATGTCTACCAACTGGAACAAACGGTATAGGGAAAACATGGAGAGAATCAAAAGTGGAAGCATATATGAGGTTGCAGATGTGGTTAAGAATCTTATGTACAGGGACAAAGAAAAAGGTTTGTCTACCGGTGAAAGAAAAATGTTAAACAACGCAAAACAAATATTGATAAGTGAATTAGTTTTAGCAAAGAATTCAAAGCAAGAAATCATTGAAGGAATAATCGATGAATTTTTCTTAGAAGAGTCTGTTTAAATATTCCATTTTATACAGATATGTGTTATAATTTTACTAAGAATAAACAGGAGGTGAATGACACAGTGTTTAACAGGACATTTAAAACTTTTTTAGTGTTATTAGGGGGTGTTATAGGTATTGGGGGCATACATTTAATTATTAAAGGATTGGGTTTTAATCCATATGATGATTTGTTGGTTACATATGCCTTATATGTTTGCGGATTTATTATAAGTGCATTAATTTTTTATGTTTTATGTAGTTATTTAATTCGTTCTTTTACAAATCTATTGGGTAACATCGAAAAAAAATTACAATCAAAATCTCCAAACGAATTATTAATAGGGACAGGTGGTATTATTGCCGGATTATTAATAGCCAATCTTATATCTATACCATTTAAGCAAATTCCTGTTGTAGGAATTGTAATTTCTATTATATTTAATATTGTATTTTGCTACCTGGGAGCAAGTGTTGCATTTAAAAACCAAACCGGATTTAATGGTGGAGCAAGTTTTTTTAGTAAAAACAAAAATGGAATGTCTTTGTTGGGTTCCCAACCAAAAATTTTAGATACTAGTGTGATAATTGATGGAAGAATTGCAGATATATGCCGTACGGGATTCATTGAAGGTAAATTGATTATACCGGGATTTGTACTTCTTGAACTTCAGCATATAGCGGATTCCTCAGATTCCTTAAAGAGAAATAGGGGAAGACGGGGACTTGATATTTTAAATTTAATTCAAAAAGAATTAGAAATAGACGTGCAAATAATGGAGAGGGATTTTGATGATATCGAAGATGTCGACAGCAAAATTCTTAAGCTTGCGGAAATAATAAATGCTGCAGTTATTACAAACGATTATAATCTTAACAAAGTTGCAAGTTTTCATGGAGTACCGGTACTAAATATTAATGAGCTTTCAAACGCGGTGAAGCCTATTGTCCTTCCGGGAGAAGAGATGACTGTAACGGTTGTGAAAGATGGCAAGGAAAACGGGCAAGGAATAGCATATTTAGACGATGGGACTATGATAGTTGTTGATGGAGGCAAGAGATATATGGGACATTCAATCATCGTGTTAGTAACAAGTGTCCTGCAGACACCTGCAGGCAGGATGATTTTTGTTAAGCCTAAGAGTGAAGCGGAGAAGGCCGGTTAATATTATAATTAATTAAATCAAAAAGCCGACCATATGGTTGGCTTTTATTGAATTGGCGTGAAACAGGCAGATTACATTTTGTATTTAAACACATTTGGGGCTTGATTTATTAAGCCGCATAATAAGAAATTGAATTTAGAGGTGCCCTATGGGTAAGATAAATAAATTGTTGAATATCAAAAAGCAAGACTCCAAAAGAGAATTTTGTTCTGCAATAATTGCGGCAGCCGGCAGCGGAACACGAATGAATACCGAAATCAATAAGCAGTTTATCAATATATTTGAAATACCTGTTCTTGCACATACTCTTAATGCTTTCCAAGAATGTGATATAATCGATGAAATTATAGTAGTAAGTCGTGAAGAAGATATTATGAGATGTAAAGATATAATTGATGAGTATAGTATAGACAAAGCAACTAAGATAATAGCCGGAGGAGAAGAACGATATATCTCAGTTTATAACGGATTATCGGAAATTAGTGATTTAGCCACTATTATTGCAATACATGATGGAGCTAGATTGCTAGTACTTCCCGAGGATATCAAAGCAGTGGTGCAAGCCACAATTGAACATGATGCAGCTATACTTGGTGTGAAAGTGAAGGACACAATAAAACGGGCGGATGAACTAAACAAAGTAATCGATACGCCAAACAGGAACAGTTTATGGACTATTCAAACTCCCCAGGTATTTAGAACACATATTATTAAAGACGCATATAATAAGTATTTAAAGGATATAAAGGATGATAAAACAATGGATATAGCTACAGATGATTCTATGATTGTTGAAAAAGCGGGATATACAATAAAGATTGTAGAAGGAAGTTATAGTAATATTAAAATAACAACCCCTGAAGATTTAAAATTTGCGGAAACTATTTTAAGCAGTAGACTATAAGTTATATAACAAGGTATAAAGATGGTATTATCATAAACTAATCACATTTGTGAAAAGCGTAATCGTTATCACTAAGACACTTCCAACCGAATCGATTTATCGAGTCAAATAATAAGGTATGTAAAATAAAAGCGAAGAGCAATTCTTTACTTTTTATTATTGTTCCATAATAATAAAAAGTATTTTTTATGTATTTTAATAAATAAAAATAGACAGAATAGGAATGTATATGATGAAAAATAGATGATTTAGAAGTGTGTTTATTAGGAGGTGTTTAAATGTCAAATAAAAAGAAAAAGAAACTGACACCTACACAACAAAAGTACCAAGCATTAGCTAAAACAAAAGAACCCAAAAGACCGGTACTAAAAAATTGTATTAGGGCATTTTTAGTAGGGGGTATCATCTGTGCTATTGGTCAAGGGTTACAGTTCATGTTCATAGAATATTTTGGTTTTACTGAAGTTACGGCAGGAAATCCTACAGCAGCGGTGCTAATAATGATTTCTTCCTTGCTTACAGGTTTAGGCATATATGACCATATTGCTCAGTGGGCGGGGGGAGGTACGATCATACCTGTTACAGGATTTGCTAATACTATGACATCTTCAGCAATAGAACACAGAAGTGAAGGATTTGTTTTAGGGGTAGGTGGAAATATGTTTAAAATAGCAGGCCCTGTTTTAGTATTTGGAGTTTTTTCAGCCTTTTTAGTAGCACTTGTTAAAATAACAATTAAAGCGTTGGGTGGGATTTGATGAAAATAGGATATCAATCATGGACATTTGATACAAAACCAGTAATAATCGGCAACTCTGCTGTGGTGGGGCCATTTGAAGCACAAGGTCCTTTGGCAGGGGATTTCGATATGATTAATGGGGATATTTGGGTGGGGCAAGATAGTTTTGAAAAAGCTGAAAAAAGATTTCTTGAACAAGCATGCGAAATAGCAATACGAAAAGCTCAAATAAAAAAAGAAGATGTCGAGTTTTTTATAAGCGGTGATTTGATGAACCAAATAATATCGAGTAGTTTTGCGGCAAGAACAATAGGTTCACCGTTTTTTGGAATATTTGGAGCATGCTCAAGCTCAATAGAAGGACTTATTTTAGCATCACTAATAATAGACAGTAAGTTTGGAAATAATGTATTGGCAGCAGCTTCAAGCCATAATGCAGCAGCGGAAAAACAATTCAGATATCCTACAGAGTACGGGGCACAAAAGCCGCCTACGGCACAGTGGACTGTCACAGGAGCCGGGGCTGCATTATTATCAAACCAAGGAGAAGGGTTAAAAGTTACATCTGCTACAATAGGCAGGGTTATTGATATGGGAATATCTGACCCGTTTAATATGGGTGTAGCGATGGCACCTGCAGCAGTAGACACTATACAAAATCACTTTAAGGATTTGGGTAGACAACCCGACTACTATGATTTTATTGTGACAGGTGACTTGGGGGGAGTTGGATATAATATGGCTTTAGACATTTTAAAAGAACAAGGGATGAACATAGGTAAAGAAAAATTTTCAGATTGTGGGCTATTGATATACAGTCCGGAACAGCCTGTAATGTCAGGTGGAAGTGGATGTGGTTGTTCTGCAGTTGTTACTTATGGACATTTATTTAAAAGGATGATTAAAGGTGAGCTGAAAAAGATACTTGTTGTAGCAACAGGGGCATTGATGTCACCAATGTCATATCAGCAAAAAGAAAGTATACCCGGTATCGCCCATGCAGTATCGATAGAAATATAAAGGTAGGTGGTAGTTATGGAAAAACTTATATTTGCTTTTATTATAGGTGGTGGGATATGTGTCTTAGGTCAATTTTTAATGGATATTTTTAAGTTAACCCCTGCACATATGACAACTGGGTTAGTAGTTACAGGTGCTATCCTGGGTGGATTAGGTCTTTATGAGCCACTTATTAAATTTGCAGGAGCAGGAGCCACAGTACCTATAAGTAGCTTTGGAAATTCATTGGTAAAAGGCGCCCTTGCAGAAGTGGAGCGTAATGGTATTGTTGGAGTATTAACAGGTATATTTGAAGTTACAAGTGCAGGTATTTCTGCATCTATTATCTTTGCATTTTTAAGTGCGTTAATATTCAAACCCAAAGGCTGACAAGCCACATAGAGAAGAAATGCACCTTAAACGTCAAAGGCGGACAAATGGGGACGGGACAAATGGGGACGTACCTTAAATGTCAACGGTGAACTGTAGAGACATTTCTTACAGATGATTAATGTGTATGGAGGGAGCGTTCCACGTATACTTTTAAATTGTAATTAGCATATTGATAGGGATATTTCGTTAGTGTAAAACAGTTACTGTTCACGGGTTATAGCGTAGCCATGGGGACGGTTCGAGCGTCTTGTGAGCAAAGCGAACAACCGAAGGGAACGGAACTGTCCCCTGTGGCGTAG
>LSQX01287370.1_pt2 | contig 22371 bp, 14 predicted proteins | sample 654561 | NCBI WGS metagenome assembly LSQX01 (sample SAMN04489861, study PRJNA283612) | anaerobic digester metagenome | isolation source: 4 biogas reactors fed with cattle manure at either 37C or 55C with and... | place: Denmark: Kongens Lyngby | collected 2014
CGGTAGGGCGGCAGCTCCAATGCAAAAGATGAAGAGGCTCCCCGCAGCAGGGTATGGGAGAGAATATAGGAGATCAGGAAACTCACACCGATGCCCAAAAGCACCATGCTCACCACAGTCAAAGATGCGGCGGCAGTGCCGTACTTCAGCCCTCCTGCTCCCAAGAAGAGAGCGGCCATGGAAATTAGTAAGGGGAAGCGGCCGTTGCACGGAATGAAGTTATTGGTCAGAATAGCAATCATCCGCTCCCGGGGGGAATCGATGATCCGAGCTGCCATAACTCCTGCTGCGTTGCAGCCAAAGCCCATGGCCATGGTCAGTGCCTGCTTGCCGTGGGCACCGCATCGCTTGAAGATATTATCCAGGTTAAAGGCAACCCTGGGGAGATAACCGAGATCTTCCAACAAGGTAAAAAGCGGAAAGAAGATGGCCATAGGAGGAAGCATCACTGAGATGACCCAAGCAAGACACCTAAATGTCCCTAAGACAACTATACCATGAAGCCAGTCGGGGACTCCCCACCCCATAAAGAGAAGTGTTAGCTGTTCTTCTAGCGTGAAAAACACGGCCGCCAGAGCATTAGAGGGGTAATTTGCTCCTGAAATAGTCAGCCACAGGATACCCCCAAGAAGCAGCAGCATTAGTGGAAATCCGACGAGTTTGGAGGTGAGCAGATCATCGATGGCCTTCGTCCAATCCCGGGCTCTGCCGTCAGTTTGGGATACCGCCTTTGATGCTATGGCTTCGGCCCGGCGGTAAATGGAGGTTACTATCTGATCTTGAATCTCAAGCTCTGCCCCTAATCGCCTTCTCAGCTCCTGCCCCTGTTCTACGACCTGGTCTATAATCTGCGCTGTACTCACTCCCACACGGCCCTCCCTGCCTGCCTTCAGCTAGATTGTACTGGCGAATAGCTTCAACTACTGACGGATCACCTTCCAAGAGGCGCAGTGCCAGCCACCGCCTGCTGATACCGTCGACATATATGCTCTGCAGGCTTGCTTCCAGCTGCTGAACAGCTGCCTCCAATTCCTTGCCATAGGTCACCGGCTTCGGCCGGGGCAGAATCTCATTGAGAGCAACAGCATGAATTCTATCTTTCAACTGCTTTATGCCTCTGCCTGTGTGGGCAGCGGTGGGTACCACTGGAATACCCAGTTCGTCGGCTAACCGCTCCGCATCCAGCCTCAAGCCTTTCTTCTCTGCCTCATCCATCAGGTTAAGGCAGACCACAGCCTTAGGGGTGATCTCCAATACCTGCAGGACTAAATTGAGGTTTCGTTCCAGGCAAGTGGCATCGGCGATAACCACAGTCACGTCGGGCTGGCCAAAACAGATGAAATCCCTGGCCACCTCCTCTTCCGGGGAGTTGGCTGAAAGGGAATAGGTCCCCGGCAGATCAACGATAATGACTGTCTTTCCCCGATGGCGATAATACCCCCGGGCATGGGCCACAGTCTTTCCAGGCCAGTTGCCGGTATGTTGGTTTAGGCCTGTCAAAGCGTTGAAAACGGTACTCTTACCGGTGTTGGGATTACCTGCCAGGACAGCGACATAATCTGCATCTACTCCCTTAATTCCAGCCGGGTAATAACCCTGTATCATCTCTTTCCCTCCCACACCTGCATCTAGATGGGCCTAACCAGCACGGCATCAGCATCTTCTTTCCTTAGAGCGATGACTGCCCCCCTGATCTGATAGGCTGTCGGATCACCCATGGGGCTGCGGCGGACGGCTTCTACCGCTGTGTCCGGCACAAATCCCAGATCCAGCAGCCGCCTCCTGGTACTTCCCACTGCCCTCAGCTCCATGACTATGCTTGCGGCGCCTACAGGCAAGTCAGCTAACGACCTTCCTGCTGTCATCAACCTGACACCTCGCCCTGGAAACAGCTGGTTTGGCTGCCGGCAGGCAAAGGGTATAATACCGGCAGCACTTCGGTATTTCGGCCAGCATGAGTTCTTGCTAATACACTATGAGGACCCTTCTTGGATGGTTCCTGATTCCCGGGGATGGTGAAGGCAGAGGAGCAGGACCGGCAGCACTTGATCCAGAAGGGTATAAGGTCTTTAGCATCGAGAAGGAGGTACAGCCCTCAGTGGATACCAAAGGGAAACTATTGGTCTTTGATGTGGACGGCACCCTGCTCACCAGTTCCCATTCCATCCTGCCTTCTACCAAGCGGGCCCTTGCCAAGGCAGCGGAACTCGGCCACCACATCGTCTTGGCTACCGCCAGGCCCCCGAGAAGCGTTGTTGAGATCGCTGATCGGCTCGGCATTGCGAGCACCATTTCCATTGCCCTCAATGGAGCCATCATTGTCACTGGTAATAGGATTCTGTGGGATATGCCCATGGGACGAGAGGCATCTGCAGCTGCCATCGAAGAAGCCCGTCGGCGCAATCTACATGCTAATCTGATGGCCGGCTGGGAATGGTTTGTGGAAGCTGCCAGTTCATGGTCTGAGCAGGAGGCGGCAATTGTGAACTTTGAGCCTAGGATGGTAGAAGACCTCTTAGGCGATTCCATGCCCGATGCACATAAGGTGCTGATCATGGGCGAAGCCGAGGAGATCGCCGCCTACCGGCAGTGGATCGATTCCCAGGATCTGCCCATCTATGTCAGCCTGTCCAAGCCTACCTACTGTGAGATCGTCAGTCAAGGGGTCTCTAAAGGCAGCGCGGTGAAGCAGGCAGCCAAGCTGCTCAAGATATCTTTGAGGGACCTGATTGCCTTTGGTGATGGTGAAAACGACAGTGAGATCGTCGCCATGGCCGGAATAGGTGTTGCCATGGGCAATGCCATGCCCCAGGTCCTTGAAGTCGCTGACCTGGTGACCAAGAGCAACGATGAAGACGGCATTTGCCATGCACTGCGGGAGATTGGCCTGCTGGAGGAATAGATAAGGCTAAAGCTCCACAATGAGGCTAATACGCTGCTCCATATTGCGTTTCAGATACATGTAAGGGGCCCAGGTGCTCCCAGGCCCCATCTTTCTTTTGCTACCTTCCCTGGTCCATCAGCCGTTCCAATTCATGCACTAAGACCTCTACCCTGGAATCGTTGGCTGCCAGCTCGAGGATCTTCTCGGGGGAAAAGGCATTGCCCCAATAATCCCTGTTGGCATCATGGTCGGTCTCGATAATCGCTCCCTCCAATGAGAAGCCAGCAAAGAGCCCCTTACTCATAGAATAGCTGTAAATGGCTGATTTTAGCTGGACATCGGTACTGGCTCCGGCCTGACGGCCCATGGGGCCTGCTGCTATGCCGATATCGCCTCCCAGGGTGAATTCCTGTGCGCCTCGGAAACGCTCCATACCTTCATCGTTGTTGATGACCAGCACCAAAGCCGTTGACTGCACGCCAAACTGCAGTCCGTAAGAGACACCCTTCATTGTGACAAAACTGGGGCCATACCAAGCACCTGTCTCCTGATCCCGCTGCAGTACCAATCCCTCTCCGTACTTGCCTCCGAGGAAAATGCCGGCCTTCACCACCGATGGGAAGATGGCAACACCCCGGGCCTCCTTTATGAGGCTGGCCATCGTAGCGGCATCGGGCTCAGCAGCCATTTCCCGCAGAGCCGCTGTTGCTTGATTAATGACGGTGTCCGGTGATGCCGCATGTGCCGCTGATCCCAAAAGCAGCGTGAGAATCAATACAGCTAAGCCATACCTCTGTACTCTCCTACCCATACCAGACCCCCCTTTCTTCAAAATCTGGCTTTCATAGATCATTACATGATACTGGCGCTATGTTAACCCTGCTTCGCTTGAGCCTGCCTCTAAGGGCTGTGCTTTACCGATAGGCAGCCCGCAGGTGGCTGACCTTCAAGGAGTCTTGGAATCCCTTAAAGGTGACAGCTTCCTTGGGAGCAAAGACTAAAGTCCTTGGTTTGCCGGGAAGCAGAGTGAAGCAGTTATCGTCAAACTCACCCCTGATTCCCTTACACTCCAAGCTCACGAAGAAGGCCGGCATATCGGTGGAAACCTCGACTTGATAACTGCCGTTGACCTCTCTAGCTGCTGCCTTCAAGCTGGCTTCAGGCAGATGGCATCTCTTATACTCTGTGAAGAAATGATCGTTGTAATGATAAATACCGTCCCCTGTCAGCTCCAAGAAGGCGAACACCTCATCAGGCCTGGGGGCCAGCTGTTCCAGGGAACGTACTGCCAATAGGCTGGCTCCTCCAGCAGGGACCACCCCGGTGTACTCTTCCTGTTTTCGAACCTTGCCAGCCAAATCCCATATTTGGAGTGCGGCTTTGACGCTTTGGGGCTGATGTGTATCATTCACCGCCCATACTTCCAGGGCACCATCCTTATTCTGGAAAGTGGTGACAATTACCGGTGCATAGAACCGCTTAGCCATATAGTGGAGCAGCTTCCATTTACCGCTGTATTCCAATGACGACCAGGAACAGACCGGCCAGACGTCATTGAGCTGCCAGTATAGGGTCCCCATGCAGGTGGGCTGCAGATGCCGCCAAAACTCCACCCCTGTCTTAATAGCCAACCCCTGCTGCACCTGACTTAAGAAAACAAAGTTCTCAAAGCCCTCCGGCACCCGAAAGTATCTAGTCATCATCTCTGTGATCTTGGAATTCCCCGCTGGGTGCCGCTGATGGTGCTCCATGAAAGGAGCAGTGGGATTGAAGTGGCTCTCCGGTGCAAAGGCAGCAATGGTCTCTAGGGATGGAAATGACTGAAAGCCGAACTCGGAACAGAACCGGGGAGTTACATCGAAATAGGCATCGAAGGAAGCATTCTCATGCCATACTGTCCAGTAATGCATATCCCCCCGGGAATCCTCATGCCAGTTATCGGAGTAATCCCCTCTGCCGCCGCAAGGCGAGCTGGGCCAGTACAGCCGGGTGGGATCGGCTTCATCAACTGCTTGGCCGATTGTCCCTTCATAGAGCCGGTCATAATCCACCAGATAACGGTCCCGATTGCGGCGGGAGACTTCAAACCAATTCAACGCTCCCAAGCACTCGTTGTTGCCGCACCAAAGGGCAATGCAAGCATGATCCCGCAAACGTTTCACCTGATGCATAACTTCTTCCCGGACATTGGCCAAAAATTCCTTGGCCGCCGGGTACAGGGCGCAGGAGAACATGAAATCCTGCCAGATGAGGAGGCCCTTTTCATCACACAAGTCATAGAAGTCTTCAGATTCATACTGCCCGCCTCCCCAGATCCGAATCATGTTCATGTGGGCAGCAGCGGCGCTGGTCAACAGGTCATCCAGCCGCTCCCTGGTCTGCCGCTGGGGCAGGGCATCAGCAGGGATCCAGTTGGCCCCCTTGCAGAAGATATCTGCTCCATTCACCCTGATCTTGAAAGATAACCCGATGTCATCCTCTTCAGTAATCACCTCCAGCTGCCGCAGCCCCAGCCGCTTTTTTACTTGATCGCCGGCAGCGGCGACGATCAGATCATAAAGGGGCTGCTGGCCATGGCCGTTTGGCCACCAGAGCTTGGGATTGTCAACCACAACTTCAGTGGAGACTGTGTTGTGCCCCGGTGTCAGCAGCACCGGTTTCCGCTGCTTGAGATCCCCCAAGGTAACCTCAAGTTCTGTCTCACCACCGTTGGGAGACATAATCTCTGCGGTGACTTCCACCTTACAGCACCCATCGGTATGGGTTTGGGTTGTATATACATACTCGATGCGTCCCAGTGATGTGGCACCTATGTAGATATCTCCGTAGATACCGGATACCATCAAGCAGCATCCCCAATCCCAGCCGCCGTGACAAGCCACCTTACGGACCAAGTTAACATGGGGTGACTGGATGGGGTACTGACTGTGAGGGATTTCATAGGGCAGTTCCTGGCTGCGGGCAGCAGCAGTCTCTACCGCTGAATGAAATACGATTCTAATTTCGTTCTCTCCCAGCCGGCAGTACTCCTTGACTTCGAATCTATACCGCCGGAACATGTTGTCTGTCGATGCCACATGGTGATCGTTGATGTAGATATCGGCAACTGTATCCAACTGATCACAGTTAAGAAAGACAGAGCTTTCCCCCAGCATCTCCTCATCCATGGTAAACTTCCGGGAATACTCCCAGCTCCTTCTACCTACCCACTGAACTGCCAGCTCATTATCTCCCCAATAAGGATCGGGAATCTTGCCAGCCTCCAGCAGAGCACTGTGGTTATCCCCAGGTACTTGAGCTGGTATGCTTTCCTCATATCCCAGCTCCCGCAGCCGCCAAGTTCCCCGCAAATCCAACCGCCGCATAGCTCGCCTCTCCCCTCAGCAGGTAATCTCCAGGTTTTCTCCCATCAAATGCATCAATTCCACCCGCAGCATCACGGGTAGTGTTTATGTCATCTTTTCCGCTTTCACAGCCAGGTTCCTTCTGAGTCTTAGGTAACCTGCCGGCCAACTTTCTAGAGCGGTCAGCGCTGCCTCCGGGGCTTTGTCGGGGTGCTTATATTGTGTGCATCCCACATGACGCATACCTTGACGGCAAAAGAAGGAGGGCTAGAGCTGTTCTCGAATGTCTAAGTAAGGAATTTCGTCTATAGCCAGGCAGGGCCTTATCTCTTACAGCCTTGAGGAGAGGAAGATGAGCATTGTGTCTCTAGACTCGCGTTGCGCTCAATCACAGAAAACCATCCACAAAGGAACTAGTGAATCGCTTGATAAACTAGGTGCACCTCAATCCAAACTCACCATGCTCGGCCTTGTGATCGCTTACAGTCCGAATTACGTTAATATTGCCCTTAGATGGGCAGGTGTTAACTTGGGGCTCCAAGGGCCACCATCTGTACTCATCTGGAACTGGGTGGCTGTAGCATTACTCCTTGCCTTCATTGCCAGAGTGGAAAAGAGGGGACTCGAATCAATATCTCTCACCAAGCCACACTGGAAGGATGTTCTCTGGGGAATTGCCTTTTGGGTTATATCTACAGCTACTTCCATAGTGCTCAACATCATAGCCCCACCGGCTCAAAACAAAGGGCTAGACACCATTACTAACCTTCCTCTTCCAGTTCTGATTGCTCTGATTCTTACCACAGGGATTACTGAGGAGATTCTCTTCAGAGGCTATCCGATCAAGAGGCTTCAGGAACTAACCGGACGGGGCTGGCTGGCCGTGCTCATCAGCTTCTCGATATTCGTGCTCCCCCACATCCGATTCTTTGGGCCAGAGTGGCTGCTCTATAACGGAACAGGTGTGGTTCTTCTCTACGTCCTCTATGTGTGGCGCAGAAACCTATGGCCCTGCATGATAATGCACATTCTTGGCAATGCACTCTTGTTAGTTCCGCGTACCTAAGAAGAAGCAGAGGGGCAATAGCCCGGAGAATCCTCTTCTTGACTCCTATCTCAGTAACTCCTCCTTGCATAGGATCCTAACACTGCATCACCCGGATCCTGCGGGACCCGAGGACTTCTCACTCATACGAAGCATCAACCCATTCCCAGCGGCTGGCTTTGGGCCTCCATATCCTGATGGGGAAAGATGCGAGCTAGGAGCATCGCCGCTGCCGTAGCAAGGAGCAGCCGGCTCCCAACCAGCCAGGACAGACTGGCCCCCACTGCTGCCAGCAGCAGAGTATCCTCGAACACAGAATGGCAGAGGCTGAGATAGACAACCACCACATGGCGGTCTTTCTTGGAGAGCTGCCCATCTCTAGCGGCATTGATGATTACTCCTGAACCGAAAGCCAGCCCAACCATCAATCCCACCACCAAGGGCAGGAGAGATTCCCTGGAGATCTTCAGCAAGGCAGCCAGTGGCCTAAATCTCCCAGTGATCCACTGCATCACGCCGCTGTCTTTGGCTAGTTCGATGACAACCATCAAGGGCACCACAATGACAGCGATATCCCTTACTCCCATAAGGCCGGCTTTCAATCCATCTGCAGCTGTGTCTATCATAGAGAACTCCATTTACTTCACCCCTTAATCCATCGCTTGGCTCTCTTGCTAATACAGCCAATTGACCCCCAGGCCTGCTAACAATGAGACACCGATCCTGAGGGCGGCTATAGGCAGAGGTTTGACCCCCGTCTTGCTGGTGACAGCGCTTTCCAAGAAGAGATTGTGGCAGATGCCGACCATGACAGCAATCACCGTAACCTGCTTGATAGTCAGATCCAGCACCAGGATGGCCGCAATGGCGCTGTAGACGTTCACAAAATACCCCATGACCAGCGCTAGAGCCGCTTCCCCGGGCAGCCCCAGCAGCGACATCAATGGTTCCAGCCAGTCTGCCGCCATCCCTAACCAACCGGTTTCCTTCAACACGGTAATCACCAATGTCACTGGAACGACTACTTTAGCAAGTTCCCAGATGGTCTCGATACCGTTTCTCAAACCGTTGACCCATGTTCTTTTGGTAATCATTGGCTCCAACTCCGTTTCACTGCTGTGATCCGTGCTTATTCTACAACACAAGCCGAAGGCAGTCTAGGTGAGGATCTTGCAGGGATTGTTTCCACCGGTAGTGGTCATACTAAGCTGTGTGGTGGAAAGTGAAGGGAGGTCATCGAAAAGTGCACATTCAGACTGGTATAGGTACACAGCAGGGGGTTATGCAGCAGCCCCCGGAAATCGTAACCACCAAGGATCTTAGCTACATCCAAGATGCGCTGTCTTGGGAGCTCTTGGCGGCAAAGAAATTCGCGATGTATGCCCAAATGGCACAGGAGCAGGGAGTTAAGGATATCTGTGACAGTTTGAGCAGAATGCATCAGAACCACTATCAGAAATTGCTGGGCCACTTGGATCCAGCTAAGGCTGTGACCAATCAGCCGATATCACAGTAACACAGGGAGGTGAAGCCCGTGCCGCAGAACAGCAAGATCATCCAGAATCCCCAGTCGGGGACTTTGCCTAAAGTAAAAGGCCCCCAGATGAATGACCGGGACATACTCAACGATGTGCTGGCGACAGAGAAATACCTGACCGACAACTACAACGTTTTTGCCCGGGAGGCCAGCTATCCCACTTTGCACAACGATGTAGAAAGCATTCTCTGTGATACCCACAAGGCAGCCAGAAACAGCTTCAATGCCATGTTCCAGAGGGGCTGGTATAAATTCGAAGGTGTAGAGCAGCAAAAGCTGCAGCAGGCCCAGCAGCAGTTCAGCGGATACCTATCACAGTTTCCGTACCCAGATGCCTTGCAGTGAGCAGCAACACAAAGGCTGCAAAGGGGGGATAGCACGGCGGGGATAGTGCTGACCAGCTCAGCACTATCCCCTGCTCTTGCCTTTACCCTTTATGTCTGGAAATTACGCGGCTGATCTCACCGGCCAAGGGCAGGACTTCGCAATAAGCTTCGTAAATATCGGAATACTGCCGGACAAGCTCCGGTTCCGGCTCATAGGTGCGCAGCAGCCTATAGGTCTCAGACAAGGCTTGGTACTCATCCCGATACACCCCAGCCCCCAGGCCCCCTAATAGGGCAGCACCAAGCAGGGTGGATTCCTGCACTGCCGGTATCTCAATGGGCAGGTTTAGAACAGCAGCCTTGATCTCCATCCACAGCCGGTTCTTGGTCCCTCCGCCAATGGCTTGTATTTTCGAGGCCTCCAGACCCAAGGTTTCCTGGGAACGCCGCAGGGTATAGGCGAACTCGCAAGCTAAGGCCTCCAGAATCGCCCGCATGTGGTCCTTTCTTTCATGATACTCTCTAATTCCCAGGAAAGCAGCCCGGCTGTCGGGATTTGGATCCGATGGCCCAGCTCCCCGCAGATGGGGAATAAACATCAGCCCCTGGGCACCCACCGGCGACTGATCTGCCTCTTCGATCAGGACATCGTAGATGCTTACCCCTCTTTCCTTGGCCAGGGTCAGTTCTGGGCTGCTAAACTCTCCCTTGAACCACTCGATACAAAGTCCCGAGGCATGGATGCCCCCCAGGAGGTAGTAGGCATTCCCCACAACGTGGCACCCTACACCAAACCCTTTGATGACATCGGCAGTCAACTGGGGGATCTTGGAGTAAGCGGCAACTAAGCTCTCCGCGGTCCCCATAGAGTCCAGTACCTTTCCAGGTTCAAAGACTCCCACGGCAAAGGCCCCGCAGAGATGGTCATGGCCGCCTGTACATACAGGCACCCCCCGCTCTAAGCCGGTGCTCTGAGAAGCTGCCTCTGTGACTTGGCCAACAACTGTACCACCGGGATGTGCTGCCGGAAGCAGCTCTAAGTCCAGGCCTGCAGCTTCAGCAATCTCTGCTGACCAAGCCCTGCGGTTGATATCGAACAGCATTGTCCGTGTAGCAATGGAATAGTCTGTGGCAAACTCGCCTGTCAAGCGATAGATAATGTAATCCATCATACAGAGCCATTTCTGTGCTCTGGATAGGGCCTTTGGCTCATGGGCCTTGAGCCAAAGGAGTTTCATCAGGGAATAAATATGGTCCGGCGCAAGGCCTGTGATCCCCAGGATGCGGTGGGCACCAAAGGAATCCATCCAGCCATCCACCATGTCTTTCCCCCGGGCATCATACCAAGCAATAATCGGGGTTAGGGGCTCACCATCAGGATCCAGCAAAAGCCCTGCTTCGCCCATACTGGCAATACCGATGGATAGAATTCTATCCTCCGGCTGCAGCATGCCGGTGAGCTCCCGGAGCAAGGCGGAAACCCGGCCCCAGAGTTCTTCCGGATGGTAAACAGCCCGGCCGCCGCCTAGATCACAGGTAGGCGTATTCGCCAGCCTTACAGCAGCAGCTTCTCCCTGAAGGGTAAACAGCCCGGCTTTTAGGTGAGTAGTCCCTATATCCAGCCCCAGCAGGTATTCCATGAAGTCACTCCACTCCCCCATCAAAGATTGCAGACAGCTGCAGTGTCTTTAGTTGCAATCTTCCTGCTGGGCGGCGGATTTCCTTCATATCGCTTCAGGTTACCGGTACGAAGTCGTCGATGTCTGTGCTTGCCTGCATCTTTTCAGCCACCTCTTCACCCATGATCACCATCACCCTGTGGCTGCTGCCATCATCCCTGAGGGGAATCAGCTTCTCTGTAAGGGAAGTCCCATTGAGTCGGATCTCAGCCACACCGGTTTCCACGCCGTCGGGATTTAGTACTATGATTTCATAAGTGGTCGATTTATAGCGGTAGGTGATGCTGAACTCATCCCAACTCTTGGGTATACAGGGAGCCACTGTAAAATGCCTGCCCATAACCTTAACGCCAAGTATCCATCCCACCGCCACTTGATACATCCAGCTCGCCGCGCCGGTATACCAAGTCCAGCCGCCTCTGCCGGTGTTGGGCGATACTGCCGCTACATCGGCAGGCACCACATAGGGTTCCACCCGATACAAGAGGGCACTGCTTGAATCCAGGGCATGATTGATAGGATTGACTAGGTCAAAGAGCTCCATCGCTCGATCGCCTTGCCCCAGGATAGCTGTGGCCATGATTACCCACATGGCTGCATGGGTATATTGGCCGCCGTTTTCCCGCACACCCGGCACATAGGAACGGATATAGCCTGGATCGGGATTCATCCGGTCAAAGGCAGGCGTCAGCAGCAAGATGAGTTTGTCTTCTTTGCGCACCAAATAGTCTCCAACGGCCCGCATCGCTTCCTGAGCCCGTTTAGGATCTGCTGCTCCCGAGATTACCGCCCACGACTGGCTGATGGAATCGATGCGGCACTCCTCGTTGCCGCCAGAGCCCAGGGGTGTTCCATCATCGAAATAAGCACGGCGATACCATTCTCCATCCCAGGCGGAGTCGTCTATGGCACGGGCTAGGCGCTTGGCTTCCCGGCTGTACCGGCGGGCCCTTTCACTGTCCCCGCGGGCCTCTGCAATGGGAGCGAACTGAGTCAAGATGGTGTAGAGAAACCAACCCATCCACACACTTTCCCCACTGCCCTGCCAGCCGACTTTGTTCATGCCGTCATTCCAGTCACCGGAACCCATCAGGGGCAGTCCGTGTTCCCCAAACCGCAGGCTGCGATCAATGGCCCGCCAGCAGTGTTCAAGGATGCTGGCTTTCTCTGCCGACACCCGGGGAATGCCAAAGCGCTCCTGTTCTTCCGGCCGCAGGGGCTCTTCCTCCACAAATCCCACTTCCTCCTGCCAAATGGAATCATCCCCCGTCACCTCCACATACTTGGCTGCAGCCAAGGGCAGCCAGAGCAGATCATCGGCAAACCGGGTGCGGATGCCTTTATTGGAATCGGGATGCCACCAATGCTGGACATCACCTTCGACATACTGTTGAGCCGCGGCCCGCAGGATATGGGCCCGGGCAATTTCCGGCCGGGCAAGGAGCAGGGCCATGCTGTCCTGCAGCTGATCCCGGAAACCGTAGGCGCCCCCTGCCTGGTAGAAGGCAGAACGTCCCCACATGCGGCAGGCCAGGTCCTGGTAGAGCAGCCACCGGTTGACCATGAAGTTCAACCCCCGATTGGGAGTGTCCACCTGCAGGGTATTCAACGTCTCATCCCACCAGGCTTGCACTTCAGCTAATGTACGCTCAGCCTGATGGGGGGAACGATGCAGGCCTGTCAACTTCCTGACCTCATCCAAGCTGTCTGCTTCTCCCAGAAGAAAGATCACATCTGCTTCTTCTCCCGGTTCCATTTCTAAGCTGCCTTTAAGGGCGATACATGGATCCAGCCCGGCTCCCACTTGGCCCGATAGAGCAGAGGAGGCTAATCCCGCGGGCTGCTGCAGTGTCCCCCGGCGGCCGATAAACTCCCGCCGACTGCCGGTGTAGCTGAAATCCTGGAGGGATGTGGCGACAAAGGCCACCCGATGTCCATAGATACTGTCCCGGAAAGAGCTGTAGGCAACTACTGCTCCGCTGGCTTCATCAAAACCGGTAGTGATGTGCTGTCCAGTCAGCTCCCTGTGCACGCCCAGGGTCACCTCGCCGTAAAAGCTCACTGCCAGCCTCCGTACAGCATTGCTGTGATTCTTCAGCTTCAGCCTGTAAATCTTCACAGGATCCTGCAGGGGGACAAAGGCCCACAGCGTCTGCTGGATGCCCCGGCAGTCGTGGAAAAACCGGGAGTAACCCTGCCCGTGAGCGGCGATATAGGGTTCCCGTTCCCTAATCGGTGAAGCGGTGGGCGACCACACCTCCCCGGTATCAAGGTCCTGAAGGTACACAACCTCCCCGGGCGGGTCCAGCACCGGATCATTGGACCAAGGCGTCAGCTTATTCTCCCTGCTGTTCTCTGCCCAGGTATACCCTGCTCCCGCTTCGGAGATGATGAATCCCGCGTTGGGGTTGCTGACTACATTGATCCACGGTGCTGGTGTAGTTATGCCGTCCCGCAGTAGAATCACATATTCCCGCCCGTCGGCGGTGAATCCGCCGAATCCATTGAAGAAAACCAACTGCTCCTGGTACTCCTTTAGTTCATCTGCCGCCGCGGACAAGGAGGCTGCCAGCCGGCCATCGGCGGGCTCCTCCCCCGCTTTTTCGTAGTCATCTGTGCCCGGCTCCCAGACAAAGGGCTCTTTCGCCTCAGAAAGACGGCCTCTTGGCCCATCCTGGATACTGGAGATCAGCTCTGGCAGCCGGCGCCGCGCCAAGAGGCCCCGGCGGGATACGCTGGCCAGCCGATTAGGGCGCTGTCTGGCCTTTTCCCCCAAGGAGCCGATATCGGATCCTACCACCAGCCTGGCAGCTGCCTCCAGCAGTCTAAGCTCCGCCGGCGCCAGGTGGCTGGATTGCTTGAGAAAGATTCCCCCTGGGCGGTTTTCCTTTGCCTGTCCGTGACAGCTGGTAATTAGCTGCCGAACAAGGTCCTGCACAGCCTGCTCATATCCGCCGGCTTCTTCGTTGATGATCACCAGATCGGCCGCGAAGCCTTTCATGCGCCAGTATTCGTGGGCCACCAAGGCCTGCCTGACAGTCTCTTCATGTTTGTGGGACCGGATCTTAACAACCATAATGGGGATTTCACCAGACAAGCCCTGAGCCCAGAGCCCTTCCTGCCCCAGTCTGTTGCCAGCGATCTGCTCTCTGCGGTGCTGCAGCTCCCTTTCATCTCCGAAGATCAATGGTGCAGCCATAGTCTGGAAAAGATGGGCTTCCGTAAGGGACAGATTGAGGTAGCGCAGCTCCACCTGGCTCCGGGCCCAGGCCAAGGCAAAGGCCCGGCTGGATGCATCTGTTTCATGGTAAGCTCTGGCCAGATTGACCGCTTCTTCCCGAGACCTGGCTAAGGCTGTTGAGTAAACCAGACGTACAGTCTTGCCGGGAGGGATGCGGATCCGGCGCCGCAGGCTCATACATGGATCCAACACTGCACCCACCCGGCCGGAGAGGCGCCCATCCACAGCCTCAGGCCTGGATAGACTGCTGCCCCTGCCGATGAACCTTGACCGATCAGTCTCATACTCCAATTCTCCGACGGTATTGCCCTCCACCGCCATAGTGTGAACTAAGTACAGGGCCTGCTGGTTCTCATGACGGGGCCTGCGGTGGGCCAGCAGAGCATCATAATCGGGAAGGAACTCCGTTTGCACAAACAGATTACTGAAGGCCGGATGGGCAAGGTCCGCTGCCTCAGTATCCAGTACTACTTCAAAGAAGCTTGTCACCTCGATGAGCCGAGACTCCTGGCTCTGATTGGTCAAAGACAAGCGCCTCACCTCGGCGTTGTGCTCTGACGAGACGGTTACCTCCATCCTGGTCTTAATGCCGTCATCCCATCGGATGTATTCTGCCCGGTCGTCGGCAAACTCCACTTCGTAACCATCGGGCTTTGTCAAAGTCGGCTGGTAACCGGCAGACCAGAGATGGCCGGTCTTCAGATCTTTGATGTAGAAGAACATCCCCCATCGGTCCTTGATGGGATCCCGGCGCCAGCGGGACAGGGCAATGCCTTCCCACCGGCTGTACCCCGAACCTGATGTGGTGAGCATGACTGAATAGGCGCCATTGGATGCCAGGAAAACATCGATTTCATCCAGATCAGCTAGAGTGAACCGGCGGGTAACCAAAGGACCGGTATCCCTGGGCGCAGTAGGCACTGCGGCATCCTCCTTTCGTTCCATGACAGACAGGTGGCGGGGCAGCCGCTCCTGCAGCAAGAGGTCAGCGGCTCTTACATACGGATCGCTGTGGAACCGCCGCCTCATCACATTGTCATCCAAGAAGTTGGTGAGAGCCAGAAGGCTCATCCCCAAATGATGGGCCATGTACATCCGCACAATGCTGCCGCTTTCACCCCTAGAAACCCGATCAGGGGTGAAATCAATGGCCTCATACATCCCGTACCTGCCGTTGAGGCCCAGCTCCGCCAAGTTCTTCAGGTTCTCGCAAGCTGCCGCCGGATAGACCATCAGTGCCAAGAAGGCTGCATAGGGAGCAACCACAAGATCCCGGGCAAGCCCCCGCTTAAGGCCAAGACTGGGTACGCCGAAAGCCTGGTACTGGTAGTGCAGCTGTACATTCAGGGCACTGAAGCCGCATTCTGAGATACCCCAAGGCACCCGGTGCCTGCGGGCGTAGGCCATCTGCTCCCTGACAGCTGCCCCGCAGGCCTCGGCCAGCAGCGTGTTAGGGTAGCAGTGCATGATCAACAGGGGCATAAGGTATTCAAACATGGTCCCACTCCAAGAAATCAGGGTGCGGCTTTCTCCGGCCCTAACCATAGCCCTTCCCAGCTGAAACCAGTGTTTCTGGGGCACATCTCCCTTGGCAACGGCAACGAAGCTGGCCTGTCGGGCTTCTGATGCCAAGAGATCATAGTACGATCTTGTCAGCCTCTCCTCATCTAGACTGTATCCTATGGAAAACAGCTGCCGCTTTTCATCGTAAAGCTTTGAAAAATCGGTAGACTCAACCAATTCCTGGATGGTATCAGCCAGCATATAACACTGCTTGGCCCAAGCAGCAGCATTTTCCATGGACTGTGCCGCGGCCTGGCGCAATCTCTCCAGCCACGCTGCAATCTCAGCTTTTTCCCCGGAGTCCTGGGCCCTCTGCATTGACAGTGTGAACTGGCTGAGCTCATCCAAGGCCCGCCTGTATAGGCTGGGAAGCTCCAATAGGGATGGCTTGGTGTCCAGCATCTGTAAGATAGAGCACCAACGGCCATACTCATCGGAACCGAGGGTATCTTCGGTCATCGCCGGCCGGTTCTCGGTGAAGAGCAAGACCCAGGGAAACACTATCTCGATTTCTTGACGGTATGCTCCGATCATATCTGCTAACCGCAGGGTCCAAGACTGCCGGGAACGGTCCCTCTGCTTTTCGGCCCGCTCTCCCCTAATTAAATGACTAAGCCTGTCCTCTAGGTGCTTGAGGGCTGCATACGCCCGGACAGCTCTGGGAACCGGCTCACCCTCTGCTTGATGGGGTATTTCTGACTCCCTAGAGAACTGGGCCATGGCCTCTGCCGAACGGCCCACATTTCCCCTCACCTCGAGGCTCATCAGGGTGAAAGTATCGGTTAGGCCTGATTGCCAACATCCTAGATCCAGCAGCGGTTCTGTCAGGGTTTCCAAGAGCCCCTGCCTGAGGGTTATCAGATAGCCCACCAAGTTGCCGCTATCCACCGCCGAGATGTAAAAGGGCCGCAGCGGCCTGAGGCTTCGGGTATCGTACCAGTTGTAGAGGTGGCCGTGCCATTTTTCCAACTGCTCTATGCTGCCGATGCTGAGTGCCATCCGCTCCAGCATCTCCCGTATACCAATGTAGCCCAGGTCACGGGCCGCCAAGATAGATAATAGGTAGAGGCCTATGTTAGTGGGTGAAGTCCGATGGGCAATAGATGCCTTGGGCGTCTCTTGATAATGATCCGGCGGCAGCCAGTGATCGCCTTCACCTACAAAATCCTCGAAGTACCTCCAAATTTGGCGGGCATACAGCCGCAGCTGTGTCCGGTCCTCTGCTGTAACTGAGGCCGCAGCATCCTCCACCGGCCGGCTGACTGCATCAGCTATCCAGGGAGATACCAGCCACAATACCGCCAGCGGCGCCGCCAGGACAGTGTTCTCAGGCTGGGTGAGCCTCACTGCTGCCAAGAAGAGGACGGCCCATAGCTGTGCAGGCCGCATCCGCAGCCAGTAGCCCTGCTGCCCTGAGGCCAACCGTTCTTCTAGATCCGCGGCAGTTACCCACTCCAGGAGATGCCGGCGGGTAAAGCCCACTCTGATAATCGTCCGTACTGCAGCATCCAGCATCAAATAAGCCTGATACGGCAGGAAAGTGAGGGTTAGAAAAGCCTGCCACGCCTGTTTCTTCGCATCTGACGCCGCGGTCCATACGTGGCCGAGGAAGCGCCTGCCCCGGGAGACACCCAGTACATCGGTGACCATCATCATAAACCAGGGGAAAAGCATCACCAAGCCGGCAAAGCCCAGGTAGAGCAAGGGCGGGCCGGGAAAAACAGTCAAGCCGCCGGCGATCATGGCCAGTAAGGCGGGAGCAGTTAAGCTTCTCCGCAAATTGTCCAGAATCTTCCAACGGGAAAGCGGGGATAAGGGGTTCAGCTCAGCAGCCTTTCCGTCCGTCCCACTGGGAACTGTCCGGAAAAGCCAAGGGATCAGCTGCCAATCACCCCTCACCCAACGGTGGAGGCGAAGGGCATAGGCATCATACCGGCTGGGGTAGCCGTCGATCAATTCTATATCGGTGGTCAGCCCTGCCCGGAGGTAGGAGCCTTCCAAGAGATCATGGCTGAGGATGGCATTGCCGGGAAGCCGTTCCCCCAAGACAGCATTGAAGGTATCTATGTGGTAGATCCCCTTGCCTGTATAAATACCCTCACCAAAGAGATCCTGGTAGACATCGGATACAGCAGTTGTATAAGGGTCAACGCCGCCGTCACCGGCGAAAACTCTGGTAAAGAGGCTGCGGGCGGCGGAGGTTGCCACGATGTTGATCCGAGGCTGTAAGAGGCCGTATCCCCTTACAACCCGGCGCTGGGCTTGGTCCAGTACCGGACGGTTGAGGGGATGCATCTGAGCCCCGATGAGCCGCCGGGCCGCATCCCGGGGCAAACCGGTATCGGCATCTAAGGTGATCACATACTGCACATTGCGCAGGTAATCAGGAAGCGCATCGACACAGTAAGTGGTATCTTGGGCGCCCCGGAGCAGGCGGTTGAATTCCTCCAGCTTTCCCCGTTTGCGCTCCCAAGCCATGTAGCACCCTTCAGCCTCATTCCACAAGCGGGGGCGGTAGAAAAAATGAAAGATGGGCCTGTCTTCTGCGTATTTTTCATTGAGCTCCCTAATCCGTTCCTGGGCAGCCTGCAGGATCTCCTGATCCTCCGGGAGTTTCTCTTGAGCAGCATCGGCAAAATCCCCCAGCAGAGCGAAAAAGAGATTGCTGTCCTGATTGGCCAAGTAGTATACCTCTAACCGATCGATCAGTTGATAGGCACGGCGCTTGTCAGGCAGGAGGGCGGGAATTACCACTATGGCGGCATGGTCCTCGGGAATGCCGTACCGCAGCTCACACTTGGCCAGCAGCCCAGGAGGTACCAAGGCTGTGGCGATCCCATGCACCGTCCGCACCGCCAGGTCGCTGGCCAAGATCAGGCTGGCGGCCAAGCCCGCCGCGAAAACCAATACATGTGAGTCTATGAAATAGGGATAGAGCCTGGCTGTGGCCAGAAAGCTCAGTAGGAGGATCGAGCTCAGGTAAAGCCCAAAGCGATACTTGAGGATGCCTTTGCGCAGCTGCCGCCTCCAGGTGAAGGGCTTTCCCAGCTTGCTCAGCAGCAGTTCATAGCCTTCATCGATGAGATAATAGCCGACATGCCGCTTCCAGAACTCTTGGCTGTCAGCAGGGATGTTGCTTGCACACTGGATGGCCTGCCTAGCCACCTGCAGCTCGGAAATCCCCAAGGAACGGGCGATTTTCTCCACCCGATGCCTGTACATATCGCGACTGGGACTGTCCATGGCAGCATAGGTGCCGTCAGGATCTGTCTGCAGAATCCGTTCTACATGGCTTAAACGTTCAAAGGACTCTGTCCAATCGATGGAGGCTAGTGTCCGCAGGCTGTTGATGGCATTTCTGACGGAGATTTCCCTAGCTGACTGCCGCTGGTGTTCAAGATGCACGATCTCATCAGCAGAAGTGCCGATGGCCGCCAAGCGCTGGTCCAGCCATTCTGACAGGGGGGCGGCATCGGTCCCTTCATTGCGCAGCCGGTACAGCAGTTCAGTAGCAAAGGCCGCGCTAATCCGCCGGAGAGGCCGGGCTCTGGCAGCCAACAGTCCCTCGATATCCAGGGAGCTGTGTTTCACTTCCTGCAGGAGCCCAGACAGCCAATCGGCAGCTTCCTGCCCTTCCCTTTGAGTATTGAGTACCTGCAGAGCCAGGTACTTGAGGTTTTCCGTCAATCCTATCCGAATAAATGTGGGTACAGCCCAGAGCTCGCCGATGGTGAGAGGCGCAGCCGATTGATAAGCCGACAGAAACCTTTCAATGGTCTCTACATCTATCCGGCTATCGGAATGGGCGATCAACTCTAGAGCCAAGGCATAAACCCGGGGATAGCCCTGCATACGGCCGTTGACCAGTTTGGGGAGCTCGCGGTAATACCCCGGCGGCATGCTTCCCTTCAGATCCCGGATGCCGGCACTTATTACATAGAAGTTGTCCAACAGCCATTCTGCGGCAGGAGATGGACTATAGCCATCCCGTACTGCTCGGGATATCTCAGCATGTACACTGTGTAATACACGGCTGGCAGCTTCGGGATCCGGCAGGCGTCGGCCCGCAAGATGGGCCTCCTTTGCAGCACGGTGCCTGGTTGCCAGCTCCCGGGCATGCTGCTCCAACTCATTAATGCCCAGGAGGGCGTCGGTGATGGGTCCTACCGGCAGCGGCCGATGGATCAGCTGACGTACCCGCAAAGCACCTATCACCAACACCAACAGTGCGGCAAACAAAAAGACATTCTCCAGCACCAAGATTGTGTACCCCCATCACGGGCCGACCAAAGGCTAGACGATCGGCGGCATACGTATTTGGGAGCAATCCAAGCTGGCTTCCTTGAATAGCTCCCAGAACATGCCGAGTACTAGTCTTTCACATTGTTGGGCTGATTAAACGTCATCGGCCATCCAACTGCTCCCTGGAGGGCTCTTGCTCTAGACTGAGAAGTCCAGCCACGGCAATACTGGCGCAAGGTCGACTTGGCTCTCCAGCGCCTGTTCCAGCTGGTGAACATCTTGGATGGGTTGAGCTAGGAACACCCGGGTGGCCCGCTTTCGCCCCATCCCTGGGATGGCTGCCAGCTGTGCCACGCCGGCTCTGTTAATGTAGAAGGGGACAGGCAAACCCGTTACCGAACGGTAGCCGTGGTCAATGATTCCCACATCCACGATGGTGCCCACCGGCATCTCTCCAGGAATACCTACTAGAATCGGATAGGACCCTAACTGCCTGCCGAAACTGACTTGGCCCTTGACTTCTTCCACATGTACACCACGAAGCAGAGTGCCTTTGGGAAACACCCGGCTCAGCATGGGTTTGTTGATTTCCTCGTTTACTCTATCCTTATATGCCTGAAAGCGATGGGGGTTGATGCGAACCGGCTGGTAGCCTCCCAAAGGGAGTACTTGCCGGATATTGATCCGCCGCACCATCAACCCTTCATCCATGAGGCGCTGCAGATACTGGAAATTAATCTTGAGGGTCTCGGTTCTTTCCCCCTGCAGCCCGTGGAGGAAATTGATGCCGGGCAAGAGCTTGGGGATGCCCTGCTCCCGCCGGCCGCCGATTTCATTCATTAGTCGAACGGCAGCAAGGGTTTCCTCGGGAGTTGTCTCTACGCGGTTGGCAGCCAGAACCGCCGGATCCGCTGATTCTAAGCCGAAAGCAGCCACATCACCGGGAGTGTTGTACCAGCAGATAATCTCCATTACCTCAGCAGCCAGCTTGGGATCCCGCATGATGCTGGCCGGATTGGCATTATCCATATGCAGGACCTGCAAGTCCGGTGCTGCTTCCCTAATTCCCTGATAAAGATCCTTCAGCACTGCAGGCTGGGGATAGAGCTGTCCATCCCGGACAGCGGCCCCATAGAGGAACAGATCCGATTGACATCCCAGCCGGTAGTATCTATTGCCGAGCCTGGCCAGGGCCTCAACTTCTGCAACTACATCCCCAACCGCTCTCTGGTAGCGGACCTGCTTCTTCCCCTCACTGCAGAAGGCGCAGTTCTCGCCCCGGGGACAGCCCCTGTATGTTTCCAGCTCACAGACGACATATGGAAAAGATGGATGGCGGGTGGTAAGCTCAGCTCCTAAGACAGCGAACCGCGCGATTCGCTCTGCCCATGCCTGGGGAGCGTTACTGGCAGGAGCAGCCCGGCCTCCAAAGATCTCCTGCAGTGAAATGGAGGCAACTTCGCCGCACATAATGGCAGCGCCAGGAACCGCTTCCTGGCACAGCGTAATAGGCCCCCCCAAGACCAGGGGCACTGGTTCAACGGCTGAACCCAGTTCACTAATCTCACGGCTGGAGATGGGCCTGCCGCCCAAGTAACGGCCGGGGACAGTCGCCCCGGCAATCACAACCACTGCATCAGCACTCCTGGCAGCCTCTAAATACTGCTCCCGCCTCTGCCTCCATTGATCGATGGTAGCAAAGGTTATGCTGCTTGCCGGTATGCCTAAGTCCAGCAGTGCACCGTAAGCGTAGCGCACATGGGGCGACAGATAAGGCGGAACCCCCAAACAGGACGGCTCATCCAGATAACCATCAATCAGGACGATTTTGAGTTTTTCTGGCTTCCTAGTCCCGCCCATGGTCCCCACTCATTTATACCGCTTCTCCCAAAGCAGCGGATCATAGGGAGCTCGCCTGCCAGGACAGTTCTCCCGGGAGCACAGCTGACAATTCTCATAGGTGACCTCAGTGGCATAGCGGATTCCCGATACCGATTTGGCAGGAATCATGAGATAGCTGTCTGTCAGCTCTACTCCAATACCCTCCATGGTGTCGCCAACCAGATCAAAGAGTTTGCGCTGCTCACTGATGGGCCAGTCCTCCAGGGAACCGGGGTTCATGGATGCTGTTGTGCCCAATCCATGGCCAGCTACTAGGCGGGCTGTAAAATCTCTGTAGGCTGCACTTAGTACAGCTTCCTTAATCTGATCGGCCCAGTACTGTTCCAGCATCCCCTCTACTCCACTTGACCATTCATCCAATTCTCTGCCCGCGGTCACAACATACGGAAACACCCGATGTACTTCACCGAGATTCACTCTTAGGACCCGGCTCTTAAATCTGATACCATCGACGACAACATAATCATGGCCGGTCTCATCGATAAATGCTTCTTTGAACATCGCCTTCGGTTTGGCTACCTTCAGAGCTTCTTCTACCAAACCTAGAACAGTCTGTGCATCATCACTAGCCTCATCTAGCTTAAGTGACCGCAAAAGATTCGCGGTAT
>LSQX01077681.1_pt2 | contig 22370 bp, 21 predicted proteins | sample 654561 | NCBI WGS metagenome assembly LSQX01 (sample SAMN04489861, study PRJNA283612) | anaerobic digester metagenome | isolation source: 4 biogas reactors fed with cattle manure at either 37C or 55C with and... | place: Denmark: Kongens Lyngby | collected 2014
GGGGGAAGCTCTTTCAGGTGGAGACGGCGGTGGGGGTGATGGCCCGGAATATCTCGCGGTTCATCGTGGGGGGATACCTGGAGCTACCCGAGGCGGTGCCGGTGACGGGGATGGCTGTGGTGCCGTGGGTGTTCCCCGGAGGGGACTGGTACGTGATCGCGCTGGTGGCGCCGTGGACGTCGCGGCGGGAGGTGGGGGCGCGGATAGGCGCAGTGTTGCCGAAGGCGAAGAAGCGGGTGCGGGTGCCGGGGAAGATCGAGGAGACGCTGTGGCTACGATTCTACATGATGGAGCTGGCCGGGGAGCGAGGGCGGGAGGCTTGGGATTTCCGGGCGGCGGCGGAGCTGTCTTTTGAGATTTGGCCCCAGACCAGGCCGAAGGACAAGGCCGGGGAGCCGTGGGGGCCGGGAGACAAGCCTTACGAAAAGGCGGTGAAGCGGGTGTCGGATCGAGTGGGGAGGAATAGCGATAGATGGGAGGCCTGGCGTGAGGTATTCCTGAGAGGTCCGGACGCGTAATGATTCTTACGCGTCGGTGATGCGAGGAGACGGGCTGCTAAGATGCCGTCAGAACGAGATTCTGGCGGTATTTGGCCTATGGCAGCCCGAGAGAGACCCTTCCAGTGCAAGTATGAGCAGGTGGAGATGGCCGACGAGACGGAGCGGCTGAGTCGCGCGGTGGCGATCCTGCGCGCGGCGGGCCGGCGGGCACGGGCGGCGGCTGACGGGCAAGAGCTAACAACCACAGCGGTGGGCGAGGCGGAAGACGCGGAGCCGCTGACATGAGTGGGCCTCGCGGCGGGGAGTATGTGTACGTGGAGGGGCAGGGGCACCTGGTGGGGATGGCGTGCAGGGGCGGGGAGCAGATTGGTGGGGGAAAACGCGGCGAGGTAGGCGGGTTCAGCGCGGCTAGTCGGCGGCGGCTCTTACAGACGATGGCGCGGCTGGCACCAGAGCAAGCGGAGTACCCCCTGAGCTTGATCACCCTCACCTATGGCGCGGTATTCCCGGACGCCGAGGGGGCGAAGCGGCACCTCTTCACCTTCTGGAAGCGTGTGCGGCGCTGGGCCGAGGGCGTGGGAGGAGTCTGGCGGCTGGAGTTCCAAGCGCGGGGGGCACCACACTTCCACCTCATCTTCTACGGCCCGTACGTGCCGAAGGAGTTGATCCAAGGCTGGTGGGGGGCGGTGATCGGGCAGCATCGCCCCTTCACGCGGGTAGAGGCGGTGCGAAGCTGGAAACGGGCCATCGCTTACGCGGCCAAGTACCTCGCGAAGGTAGAGCAGGCGGAGGAGAAGCGCGCCGTCGCCCGCCCCCCCGCCGGAGGCGAGGGCGGCGACGGCGCGCCTCCCAGTGGGCTTGACTATGTCACATATCTGACCGCAAGTAAGAAGATAGGAAGAGTCTGGGGGGTGCTGGATCGCCGCAACCTGCCCTGGGGGGAGCGTAGTGAATTCACGCTGGACGGGGGCAAATGGATGTACCGATGGAAACGCGCGGCCCGGAGGAAGTGGGGGGGAGTGAACGCATACCGGCGCTGCGGGGCGACCCTATTCGTGGAGAATCCGGTGCCGTGGACGCGGTACGCCCGGCTATGCAAAGCGGAGGAGGCAGCGGGAGGAGGTGAAGAGGAGAGCAATGGGAAATGAGCATGCGGTGCAAGCATCTTCGCCGGGGAGAGGTGAACTCGTGGCTACAGCGATCTACGCTAGGGTATCCACCGAGACGCAGGAGAAGCAGCAGACGATAGAGAGTCAGCTCGCGGAGCTGCGCCGGTACGCCGAGGCGCACGACTTGGCGATCAGCCGTGAGTTCGTGGATGACGGCTACAGCGGGTCGCGGCTCGAACGTCCAGCCTTGGATGCCCTGCGTGACGCTGCGCGGGCCGGAGAGACGGATACCGTGCTGTGCCTGTGCCCGGACCGGCTCTCGCGCAACTTCGTGCACCTGGCGCTGCTGCTGGAGGATTTCGGGAAGCGCGGGGTGCGGGTGCTCTTCGCCAATCAGCAAGTGGAAGATACTCCCGAGGGCAAGCTGCTGCTACAGATCCAGGGCGCGGTGGCGGAGTATGAACGCACGAAGATTCTCGACCGGAGCCGAAGAGGGCGCAAGCACCTGGCGCGGCAGGGGATCATGCCGGCGAACAAGACGCCGTATGGGTACGACTACCACGGGAACAGCGCGGAACGCTGGCAGATCAACGAGGCGGAGGTGGTGCGGGAGATGTACCGGGTGTTCCTGGAGGGGGAGTCGACGATACGGGGGCTGGCGCAGGAGCTGACGCGGCGGGGGATCGTGACGAAGCATGGGAAGCGGGTGTGGGCGCCCAGCACGGTGCGGAACATTCTGGCGAATGAGGCGTACACGGGGACCGCGTACTACTTCAAGACCTCCCCGGCGGTCCCGGAGCGGCACAAGGAGCACCGGGCCTACCGGCGCACGGAGAAGACAACGCAACAGAAGCGGGCCCGGTCGGAGTGGATCGCGGTGCCGGTGCCGCCGATAGTGGACCGGGGCACGTGGGAGCGAGCGCAGGCGCAGCTGGAGGAGAACAAGCGGCTGTGTGCGAGAAACAACAACAAGAACCGGTATTTATTGCGAGGACTGCTGCGGTGCCGGGTGTGCGGGCACGCTTGGGCGGGCGGGCCGAACAAGGATCGGACGTACTACTTCTGCGGGGCAAGCAAGTCGCACAGCCTGTATACGGGGGACAAGTGCCGGGCGCGGGCGGTGCGCACGGAGCGGATTGAGCCGGTTGTGTGGGATACGGTCAAGGGCCTGCTGTCGAATCCGGACCTGCTGGTGGAGCAATACCACGTCCAGCGGGGGCGGGAAGTGGCGCGGGAGGCGGACGCAGGGAAGCGGCGGCGGAAGCTGGAGCAGGACCTGGAGAAGCTGGGGGCGGAAGAGATGCGGGTAGTGCGGCTGTTCCGGGAAGGCAAGATTGACGGCGCCCTCCTGGAGGCGCAGCTCACGGAAGTGCGGGGCAAGCGGGATCGCGTCGCGGCGGAGCTGGAGGCGTGCCGCAACGCGGTGCGGGAATCGGCCCTGGCCGCCGATGCGGAGCAGGGAATCCGGGAGTTCTGCGCCGAGGTGCAGGCGGGCCTGGAGGGGGCGACGTTCGAGGAGAGGCAGAAGGTACTGCGGTTGGTGGTGGATCGAATCGAGGTCGAACCGGATGGGGATTCCGGGACTCTCTATGGAATCCTTCCGCTGCCTCGCGAAGATATGGTATTGTGTCCACGTGAGGAGCGCATAGTGGAGAGTATTCGTTTCTGCTACTTTCCGCTTCGCACTTCCCACTTTCGGTTCCTTTTGTGGTATACTTCAATATGAACTGGAGAGAGGATTGGCGCGTCGGAACATCGAAATAATCGCAGCACACCGTCGCGGCGCCAGAGTGCGAGGGAGGTCCTGCCCAGTCGCGTCCCCCAGACGGAGGGAAGGGCAGGCGTCTCGCAGGCGCCCCACAGGGAGAGGGTTCAGATGAGGCATCCGACGGTACAAAGGCCGGTCCAGCTGATAACCATCCTCGCCGTCCTGCTCCTCGCTGCAAGCCTCGCGGGAGCCAAGGAGCAGCAGCTTGCGGGTATCCGTCTGGGGCAGCACGCCATCAACCTCATCGAGGTCTACGGGCAACCGGACGGGATTGTATCCGGGGCTGGCGCCGAATTCGGGGGAGGCGCGGGGGCTGACGTTATGGAATTGCCAGGTGCTCCTGCGGCGCCGGCAGGAGTGCCCGGCGCGCCCTCGCCGGGCATGCCGGCGGCGGGACCGGAGGCTGGTCCGGGGCCCATGGAACCGGGGGCGGCGGCTCCGGAGGCGGGAGCTGCGCCGGCGCCCGGTGGAGGAGCGGCGGTCAGCACCGTCTTTCCACTGTGGGCCACGGCGGTGTGGATGGAGCTCAAGGCGGGCCAGACGGAGTGGATATATAACAAGGGGCCGGTTGTGCTCGGCTTCGTGCTCGACCGGGACGGGTACATAGACTCCATAACTGTAGTCGGCGAGGAGTGCAACTACGCGCGAACCGCCCTGTGGAGGCCACACCAGTACATCAAGTTGGGCGATGACTTCAAGCGTGTGCTCTTCCGCTACGGCTACCCGGATCAGGAGATTCCCTTCACCTCCAGCGGGCCAGGGAGTGCCGCGCCGGGTGGCGGACCTCCGGCAGTGAGCTTTGGCGGAGCCAGTCGGAGCTTCACGCGCGACGTTATCCTGCGCTACACCGAGAACAACAACATCGCCTTCACCCTGCACAACTTCAAGGTGACGCGGATTCAGATCTGGCGGTAGACGTCTCGAGACGCGGGGAGAGAAGACGGCAGCTAGGGACGGGCGGAACCTGAGGTTCCGCCCGTTGTGTTTCGCCTCCCTTCTCGTCGGGTGGGTGATCCCAGAGCGGTCAGGAGGAGTCTGGTATAGTCTCGCTCAGAACCGTACAGCGTTTCCTGAGGAGATGTGAGCAGCTTGCCTCTTGGCTGGCCATCCGGTAAACTATCCTTCACCATGATACAGGCGTTCTTCATGTATCCCCAGAGGTACCACAGTGCGTGATCCGGTTTCGGAAAGCGATGTTCGGGGTGTGGACCTGGCTGAGGTAGGCATTCGCGGGCTGGACCTGCCCGTCATGATCCGCGAAAAGGCTGGAACCCTGGCCCGGGTGCTGGGTCGGGTGGAGGCCGCCGTGGCCCTGCCGCACTACGAACGGGGTACGCACATGAGCCGTTTCGTGGAGATTCTCAACCGCTGGAGCAAGAAGGCCATCGCGGGCTCGGAGATGGCGACCATGCTGGGTGAGTTGCGCGAGACCTTTCACTCTCCGCGCGCCTTGCTGCGGCTGGAGTTCAAGTACTTCCTGGCCAAGCAGGCTCCGGTCTCGGGCCTGATCTCGCAACTGGACTATGACTGCAGTTTCCAGGGCGACCTCAGCGATGAGGGGTATGTGTTCACGCTAGGCGCTGATGTGCCGATCATGACTGTCTGCCCCTGCTCGAAGGAGATCTCTGACCGGGGAGCGCACAATCAGCGGGCCATTCTGCGCGTGCGCCTGCACACTCTGCCGGACACGGTGCTCTGGCTGGAGGACCTCATCCCGCTGCTGGAGTCTCAGGGCAGTTATGGAATCTTCCCGGTACTGAAGCGCCCGGACGAGAAGGCGGTCACCGAAGCGGCTTACGACAATCCGAAATTCGTGGAGGACGTGGTGCGGGATACCATCCTGGCTCTGCGGGCAACGCCGGGCATTACCTGGTATTCGGTGCGTTGCGACAGCCATGAGTCCATCCACAACCACATGGCATATGCTTACGGAGAGGGCGGTACAGGTTAATGGCGATAGCTATCGCGGTAGTGCTGGCGGGAGTAGCAGGTTTCCTGCTGTGGCTGGGGCACAGAGCCTGGCGGCAGATGGCGGGGAGCGCAGGCCGGCTGGTGGAGGCGCGGCCTGAGGCCCGCGAGATCCGGATGCCCCAGCGCCCCCCCCGGGCGGATGCTCTGGTGTATCTCTTCGGGCACTGCTTCGCGCGTCCCCCGCGTCCGGGGCGCTCAGCCGGCCGGCTGGCGGCCTTTGACCCGATGACCGGCCAGGAGTTGGAGGCGCGAGAGTGGGCGGCCAAGATGCTCTTTGCTCTCATCACCGAGGAGCGGGAGGCCGGGACCATGGAGTTCCGCATCGTGGAACGTACCCCCACCATGATGCCGCCCTTCCCGCACAAGAACTGGGAGCTCGAGCTGCGGCGTCTGGAGTCAACGGCCTCCTCGCCGCTGGGGGATTGTCTGAACGTGGCGTTTGACATGGTGGAGAGGAGAGCCCAGCGGAGAGAGGCCACTCATACTGAGGAGGGGCAGGAGCTCCGTCTCACCGAGGAAGCGCAATGGTATCCGCTAGACCTGTTAGTTGAGAAGATGCTGCAGGTCGTGCGGACTGAGACCGGGTTTTGGGAGCGGGAGGGCATTTACGGCGATCTCCGCAACTACGTGGTGGATGCTCTGATCGCTGAGGGCTATCTGGTGGAGAAGGGCGGAGATACGTTGATTGACCACTTCCGGCGGCGGAAGATCGAGCCGATCCGCGAGACGATTGAGCCGGTAGCCCCGGCGGCGGAGGCTCTGCTGCGACGCCTGCACGTCGTGCGACAGCGCTTCGGCTCGGCGATCTTCCTGGCCGAGGAGGAGCCGGAAGTCACCTACACGCATCAGAACGCGCCTGCCTCGCTGATCACGCTGGAGGACCCTGCCGGCAGCCTGTTATGGGCCGATGCTCTAGGCATCAGCATTTACGAAACGCTGGTGGCCTTGCGGCAACTCGAACCCGCGGGAGAAGGGGGCCTCTAGGCGTGGAGCGGAGTGAGTTGTGGGAATGGATCGCCCTGATCGTGGTCATACTGCTCTGGTGGCCGTTGGTCTTCCTGGGATGGTTCCCACTTCCCTACAAAATCTTCGTGTATGTGGCCTCGGTGGCGACCATCACCATCGTGACTGTTCGCCGCGTTCGTCGCGTGCGCGAAGGTCTGCGTTATAGCCAGGAGATTCTGGACGCCGAGCGAAGGGCACAAGGCCCGCCACCCCTCGAGAGACCGCGGAAGGGAAAGTCATGACCCAGCGCGAGCGCATACTTGCCACCTACAGCCACCAGCTTCCCGATCATGTGCCCCTGGCGTATTGGGGGCGTCCGGACGTTGACGAGCCGCTGATGGAGCATCTGGGACTGGCCTCCATGGAGGAGGTATACGCGAGACTTCAGGTGGAGCGCTTCGGCGGCGTAGGACTCAGCCTCAGCTTTCCCGTCTGGGAGGCCCGGAGCGACAAGTATGCCCAGGAAGGCGCCTGGCCGGGCGCCGGGAGCGAGCTGGTCTGGCATGATGACATAACTTTCGAGGACAACTGGGGTACGGTCTGGCGCATTGGCGGTGAGGGCAAGTATCTACAGCATCTCAGCAGCCCGCTGGAGAAGGCCGAAGACCCCGACGAATACGACTTCCCCGGCCCGGACCGTATTGTGAACGATCCGCACCTGGCTGAGAAGGTCTCGGAGCAGAAGTCCCGGGGTTTGTATGTTCAGACTGGTGTGGAGCAGCCGTACAAGACGGCCTGGCGGTTGCGGGGCATGGAACAGAACTTGATGGATTACTACGTCAATCGGGAGTTTAAGGAGAAGCTCTACGAGAAGATCTACGCTACCTGGGGAGAGCTGTGTCGGCGGACGGTGAGCGCGGGGGCAGACGAGTTCCACATCGGGGGGGATATCGCCATGCAGGACCGGCTGTTCATGAGTCCGCAAGTCTGGCGGGAGGTAGACAAGCCGCGCCTGGCCCGGTTGATAGGAATCGCCAGGGGGATAAATCCTGACATACACGTGTCCATCCATTCAGACGGCAACTTGATGGAGATCATGGACGACCTGGTAGAGATCGGGTTTGATGTTATCAACCCCGTGCAGCCGGAGTGCATGGACCCGGTGGAGGTCAAGCGGCGCTGGGGCGATAAGATTTCCCTGTGGGGGTGCGGAAGCCTGCAGCAGGTGCTGCCGTACGGTAGGGTGCAGGACGTCCGGGACCATGTGAACTATCTGATTGAGAACTGCGGGTATGACGGAGGCCTCTTGCTGGCGCCCTCCAACGTCTGGCAGCCAGACGTGCCCTTGGAGAACATTGTGGCTTTCTACGACACCGCGCTGGAGTATGATCTCAGCAATTTCCGGTAGGCGCACAACTGCCCGAAGAGACCGAACATGCCCAAGCCCAACATTCTCTTCTTCTTCACCGACGACCAGCGCTATGATACCCTCCATGCACTGGGCAACCCGCACATCCACACCCCGAACTTGGACTGGCTGCTGGAGCAGGGAACGGTCTTCACCCACGCCCATATTCCCGGGGGAACCTCTCCCGCAGTATGTATGCCCAGTCGGGCCATGATCCACACCGGCCGGACGCTCTTCCATCTGACGGAGGGCGGGAGGATCATCTCCCCGGAACATGTGACGCTGGGCGAGGCCTTCCGTTCCGCCGGGTATCATACCTTCGGGACCGGGAAGTGGCACAACGAGACCGAGGCCTATGCGCGCAGTTTCAGTGCGGGCGCGGAGATCTTTTTCGGGGGCATGGCAGACCACTGGAACGTCCCCGCGTACGACTTCGCTCCTGCGGGGAAGTATGATCATCTTTTGCTAGAAGTACCGAACCCGGGTTCCTCCAATGAACTTCGCGAACGGCGGGGCGATCATGTCCATGCGGGTCGGCACTCGACGGACACTATCACGGAGGCGGCTCTGCGTTTCATCGAGGAGCAGGATGCCGAAAGCCCCTTTCTGGCCTACGTCTCGTACCTGGCGCCCCACGATCCCCGCACCATGCCCCGGGAGTTCCTGGAAAGGTATGATCCAGAGGAGCTGCCCCTGCCGGAGAACTTCATGGGCGGGCACCCCTTCGACAACGGGGAGCTGCATGTACGCGACGAGATGCTGGCAGGGTTCCCTCGCACGCCGGAGGAGACCCGACGGCATCTGGCCGAGTACTATGCCATGATCTCGCATCTGGACGCGCGCCTGGGGGACCTGCTGACCGCGCTACGGAAGAATGAATTGCTCGAAAACACGATTGTGGTCATGGCGGGGGACAACGGCCTGGCGCTGGGGCAACATGGCCTGTTCGGCAAGCAGAGCTTGTATGAGCACAGCACGCGGGTACCGCTGGTGTTCTCTGGCCCGGGGGTTCCCGTCGGCGCGCGTAGCAGAGCGCTGGTCTACTTGCTGGACATCTTCCCCACGCTGTGCGACTTGGCTGGACTCGAGACGCCGGATACCGTGGAGGGCGTGAGTCTGGTCCCGGCTCTACAGGCGCCGGAGGCCCTGGTGCGCAACTCGCTGTACCTGGCCTACACCGACAAGCACCGCGGCGTGCGCACGGACCGTTACAAGCTGATAGAGTACGTAGTGAGAGGTCGGCACACGATGACACAGCTCTTCGATCTGGCGGAAGACCCGGCAGAGGTGCGCAACCTGGCCACCGATCCTGCATATGCGGACTTGCTGGGGGAGCTGCGGACCGAACTTTTCCGATTGCGGGAGGCCTGGGACGACCAGGCGTCCTCCTGGGGAAAGACCTTCTGGCAGGGGTATGGCGCCTGACCTCCAGCGTGGTTCATCAGAGCACGGGTGATAGGCGGCTTTCCCGGCAAATGGCGACCATTGGCCACCCTCGCGCAGTTGAGGATCGCATGAACGTACAGAAGTTCCTGGATTACCTTTCAGGCTCGAAACACCATCGCGAACAAATGTTTCACGTGGAACACTTGCCTGCGCGGGAGGCCCGCTACGCTGAACCGGGGCAACCCTTGCCGGAGGCGCTGAAGCAGGCACTGGAAGACCAGGGCATTGAGCAACTCTATGTCCACCAGGCAGCGGCGCTGGAGGCGGTGTCGCGCGGTGAGCATGTGGCGGTCGTTACCTCCACGGCCTCGGGCAAGACTCTGACCTATAACCTGCCGGTGCTGGAGGCCATGCTGTCTGACCCTGGAGCACGGGCGCTATATCTCTTCCCGACCAAAGCGCTGGCGCAAGATCAGTTGCGCGGGCTGGAGCGAACGATTGCCCGGCTGGAGGGCCTGGAGCTGGAGATCGGGACCTACGATGGGGACACAGCACGCTCCCGCCGAACCGCCCTGCGCGACGCCGGGCGCATCATCCTGACCAACCCCGACATGCTGCATGCGGGCATCCTGCCGCATCACTCGAAATGGGCGCACTTCTTCGGCAACCTGAGCTACGTGGTGATTGACGAGATTCACATCTACCGGGGCATCTTCGGCAGCAACGTGGCCAACGTGGTGCGCCGGCTGCGGCGCATCTGCCGGCACTATGGCGCCAACCCACGGTTCATCATGTGCAGCGCGACCATCGGTAACCCGCAGGAGCATGCCTCGCGATTGATCGGATTACCGGTGACGGTGGTGGAGGACGACGGCTCGCCGCGAGGGCCGCGGAGCTTCATCTTCTGGAATCCGCCCTTCATTGACGACCCGCCCCGGACCCGTCGCAGCTACAATATCGAGGCGCGCTACCTGATGACCGACCTGATTGCTGAGGCCGGGGCGCAAACCATCGCCTTTGTGCGCACGAGGCTGGGAGCGGAACTGCTCTATCGCTATACCCGCGAGTCGCTGGAGCAGATCTCCAGCCGCTACAAGGAGGCCATCCGGCCCTACCGTGGCGGGTATCTGGCGGAGGATCGGCGGGAGATCGAGAGGCTGCTCTTCTCGCAGCAGCTCTTGGGGGTGACCTCGACCAACGCGCTGGAGCTGGGGATTGATGTGGGGTCGCTGGATGCCTCGCTGATCGTGGGGTACCCCGGCTCCATCTCCGCTGCCTGGCAGGAGGCGGGCCGAGCCGGGCGGGGTAAGGAGGAGTCGCTTGCGATACTCATCGCCCGCGACGCCCCGATTGACCAGTACCTGATGCGCCATCCTGAATACTTCTTCGGGCGTAACCCCGAGCGCGCTGTGGTGGACCCGGAGAATCCCTTTGTGCTGTACCGCCACCTGCGCTGCGCCCTTCAGGAGCTACCAGTTACCAGCGCCGACGCGGAGTTGTTCGGGCCGTTCATGGGTGGGGTATTGGAGATTCTCGCTGAGGAGGGGCAGACGCGGGAGATTCGCGACCGCTGGTACTGGACGGGGCCGGCATATCCGGCCCGGGAAGTTGGCCTGCGCGATTCCGACGACAGCAACTTTGTTATCCACAATCAGGAGAGCGGGGAGGTCATCGGAGAGATTGATGAATGGGGCGCGTATACCATGCTCCATCCCGAGGCCATCTACATGCATGAGGGGGAGACTTACTTCTGTGAGAAGTTGGACTTGCAGGAGAAGATCGCCTACGTGCGCCCCGGCGAGTACGATTACTACACTATGGCCGAGTCCGATACTACGGTGCGGGTCCTCGATCTGGCGGATGACCCCCCGATTACCAAGACCTGGCGCATCTCGGAGATGGGGTACGGGCCGGTGGAGGTCACTTCGCTGGTCCACATGTTCCGCAAGACCAAGTTCTACTCGCTGGACAGTCTCGGCTGGGGAGGGCTGAACCTGCCGCCGGTGGAGTTAGAGACGGTGGCCTGTTGGCTGACTCCACCCCCGGTGGCGATGGCCCGGGTACGGCAGTACCATCGCGACCCCTTTGAGGGGCTGCTAGGTATCGCCAACGCGGCCAAGGGAGTTTTGCCGCTGCAGGTTCTCTGCGAGCCCTCAGACGTGGGCATGACGGTGGAGTCGTCAAACTTTGGCACGCCCACCCTGTTCATCTATGATCGCTATAGCGGCGGGTTGGGGTTCGCCCGCAAGTGCTATGACCTGGTGGAAGAGATTCTCACCCAGGCGCTGCGCCTGATTGAGGAATGCCCGTGTGGCTATGGGTGCCCGAGCTGCGTGGGTTCGCCGGAGCCTCCCGGTACGCGGGAGGAGCCCGGCACGGCGCGCCCCTTGCCTGACCGCGAGGCGGCGCTGTGTCTCCTGCATGATCTGCTGGGGCTGGAGCCTTTCATCCCTACCATGGGTGAGCATCTTCCGGCGCAGCTACGGGAGGAGATTCGGCAGCAGGAAGGGGCGACGGGCGCCTCGCCAGGAGGAGAGACAGACGAGACGCCGATCCTGCCGCCGCAACCGGTGCGGATCACCAGTCTGCCCGAGCACATCGCGGAAAAGATTCGGGCGCAACTCCGGGAGGCCCAGATGCGGAGGGCCAAGCGGTAATGCCGGAGCTTCCCGAAATCGAGACCATCCGACGGGACCTGGAGCGAGTAGTGAAAGGTGCACAGGTCTTGCGCGTCCAGGCAGAGGATCCGCTTCTCATCACTCCTGCCGCCTCACGTAAGCTCAAGCGAGTGGCCAAGGCTCAGACCATCGACCGACTGGACCGCTGTGGAAAGGTGCTGATCATCGGCTTGTCTGGCGGGTGGAGTGTGCTTCAGCGGTTCGGAATGACCGGCCAGATGTATCCGGTGCAGGCCGGTGAGACGCTGCCGCCGCACACCCGAATGGTCTGGCATCTGGTAGATGGGAGGCGGCTGGTGTATCGCGACGCGCGACGCTTTGGCCAGACGCTGCTAGTACGAACCGCGGACCTGGAGAAGACCTTGAGAGAGGAGTGTCGACTGGGGCATGATGTGCTGGAACCCCAGCTCACACCGATCGAGTTTGCGGCCATGCTGGAGGGCCATCGCACGCCGCTGAAGTGCTTCCTGCTCGACCAGCGTTACCTGGCGGGGATCGGGAATATCTATGCCTCGGAGATCCTGCACCGCGCACGCCTCAGTCCCTTGCGTTCCGCGAGCAGCCTCAGTCGGAAGGAGCAGTGTACGCTGCTGCGGATGATCGGGCAGGTCATGGACGAGGCGGTGGCCGCGCAAGGAACCACCATCTCGGACTATGTGACCGGCGAGGGCGCAACAGGTGGGTTCCAGAGCTTCCTGCGCGTGTACGGTCGGGAGGGCGAGCGCTGCCGCCGGCGTGGCTGTCAGGGCAGAATCCAGCGGGTTGTCCAAGCGCAGAGGAGTACCTTCTACTGTCCGGAATGTCAGCGGTGACAAACAACGGGGCGGACCTGGCTTCATACAGCACCGCCAGGTCCGCCCTTCTGTCACGGGCGAGAGTTCCGCCCTATCCCTACTTTACCTCGATCTTCTTGCCGCCCTTGGCCTTCTCGGTCTTGGCGGCGCGTATCTCCAGGATACCGTCATCGAACTTGGCCGAGATGTTCTCGGAGTCCACGGTGGACGGCCAGGGAATGACGCGATGGAAAGTGCCGTATCGCAGCTCGCGCCGATAGTAGCCCTCCTCCTTGATCTCCTCTTCCTTCTTCATTTCTCCGTGGATGGTCAGGGCCTCTTCGGTCGCGTTCACCTCGACGTCTTCCTTCTTGGCTCCCGCGAGATTGGCCTTGATTACCACCTCGTTCTCGGTTTCATAGACGTCCACCGCCGGGCCCCACTCAAATTCCCCACCAGGCAGGGAGACCCATGGGAACCGGGCGAGTTCCCGGAACATTCGGTCCATCTCATCTACTACATTTCCCAAATTTTGTGGCCTTTGCCAACGTACCAGAGACATCCTGTATCCCTCCTATTCGAGTGCTCCGCCGCGACCGGCGGGCACGGGTCAATTAGGTCTAGTCTTCAGTGTTGTTGACGAGGAAAAAGCAGGAGAAGTTCACTCCGCGCCGAGCACCCGAAGGTATACCGCGAGCAAGTGCGGGAGAACCGCTTCGGGGCTGTATTCCCGGAGAGCCAGTATCTGCACTGCGGTGTTGGTGGGAGCCGGAGCCGGTTCCCAGAGCTTGTCCAGATCCCACACCTGGTCGGAACCTGCGAACTGTCGCAAGGAGGCGAGCAGCGCCGCATCAGCATGAGGGGAGGCGCCGGAGACGGCGGGCACCGAGTGCAGTGCTTGGCTGAGCGCTTGTTCCAGGGTCGACTCTGTGGGAGTCTGGAGAAGCTGCGCCTGAGGAAACAGCGGGAGAAGCTCGCTCAAAGCCGGGTGGGGTTGAGCAACGAGGGGGACCTCAAACTGCAGCGCCTGCAAGGCATCGAGGTATATACCGGGTCCCTCACCAAGCACAACCAGGACATTGAACACGCTTAGTAGTTCGCTGAGGCCGCGTGTGGGAGTGGCAAAGACGGTGGCCCCTCCCAGGCCCAGGTCGTGAACGAGCTCTTGACTGGCGGCCAACTGCGGGCCTTCGCCGAAAACAACGAATTCGACGTTGGCCAAGGTGTCCAGCACACGCCGAGCCGCGGGGAAGAAAGTCTCTGCCTCCCCACCCAGGAAGCTCGAGCTGAGGCCGACGACCGCTGCGTGTCCGCTGACGCCCAAGCGGCGGCGGATGAAGCCGGCCTCGGCACTGCTGAGTCGCTTATGGTTGGGGAGAATAGGGTTGACTATCTCAGGCGCGGGGGCGACGACCCCGAGCAAGGTCTCGAGACGCAGGCGGTCGGCCGTGGAAGAGACGAGGAGGGCAGCGCAAGGGCTGAGCAAGGCCCGCAGGCGACGGGCCTCCCGCCAGCGAGCGAGCCGGGACAGACCTTCAGGCAGACGATGCAGATGAGCGATGACCGGGAGGCGCTGCTCCTGCTTCATCTGCCCGAGGGCCGCCAGGACCAAGCGAATTGCCTGGAGGTCATGGGCGTGCACCAGTGAGAAGCGACCATTGCTCAGGAGCCGAGCGACGCGGGATACGATCTCTTCCGGTGCGGGAGCGCTCGGATTCCAGCGCAGAGGCGTCAGAGGCAGGCCTTGTCGGAGGAAGCGACTGCGCAGAACACCGGTGGTAGGTCCAGCGGTGCTTACCTCCTCTCCTGCGTCGGACAGCGCCCCGGCCAGCGCCAGGACCTGCTCTGCCAGGCGCATGTCCTCAAAGCCTGAGACCTGCAGGACATTGACTGTGGAGGCGTGGGGAACCGGCTTCAACTCCTTCGCCTCAATACTGGTAGTATTTCCCTCGCCAGCCCTGGTTGCGGAGATGGGCTCGCACTTCATCGAGCCGTCGGGTGTTGCCCGGATGGGTCTCAAACATTATCTCGAAATCGTTGGGCTCCTGGCCCTGAATCTCCTGGAACTTCTGGAGCACCGCTACCGCTGCTGTTGGGTCATAGCCGGCGGCATGCGTGTAGGTTAACCCACCGCGGTCCGCCTCCAGCTCTTCATTACGGCTGTAGCTGAGTAGCATCAGGCCCGCCACCGCACTGGCGATCTGCTGTGCGCCCTCCTGCTTGAGCACCAGAGCGATCACCGCCTGGTAGCCCAGTTGCTGTTCGATGCGTTTCACGGAGTGCTGGTGTGCGACATGGGTGGCTTCATGGCCTACGACCCATGCGAGGTGGTCAGGGTTGCGGTCAAACTTGTCAACGAGTCCCCGAAAGAGGTAGATACGCCCGCCGGGGAAGGCAACGGCGTTGACCTGAGGATTAGCCAGAACGCGAACGTCGTAGGGGTAGTCGGGCGGCTTGGCAACCTGCGTGACCCGGCGTCCAATGGTCGAGACTAACGAAACCACGGCAGGGTCATTGTCGCGTCCACCCTTCTCGGCCTCGAACTGGTCGGCGGCCTCTTGCCCCATTGATACTTCCTGGCTCTGGCTGATCAGGCGTCCGCCACCACACCCACCAACTACAAACGCCAGGCACAGCACGCCGACGATGGCTATTGCGTACGCTCTAATCTGAGTGAACATCTCTACCTCCTTCTAGTCCAAGTGCCGTTCCCTGTGCATTGTGGCCTGTAGCCGAGTGGGTGTCAAGCACTTGACCGGCGCGAGCCGCAAAGGGGCTGGAACAATCGGCCCTTACTGAGTCTTTTTGCCCTCTGCGCTTAGCATTGAGGCGAAAAGGAGGTATAATGGGCGAGGTGGTGGGGCTGGGGATACCCTGACACAACAGGAGATAGACTATGCCTCGGAGGAAATGGTTGATGGGCGGTGCGTTGGCTGGTGTGATGCTCACCATGGTGGCAGCAGTATTTGCGGCACCGATGGGAACCGATTACGTGATCGGGCCAGGTGACGCTATCCAGCTTATGGTGTTTGGCGAGCCGGACCTGAGCAAAGAGTACCTGGTAGGTCCCGGAGGCTCGGTGACTATCCCTCTGGTGGGCCAAGTCGTGGTCGCCGACTTGAGCCTCGCCCAGGCTCAGGAGTTGCTCGCCGAGCGACTCCGTTCAGTACTGCGAGTACCTCGTGTGCAGGTAGGGTTGAATGAGAGCGCCTCGGTGCGGAAGGTTTACGTATTGGGGTATGTCGGCACCCAGGGCTCGATGCTCTTGCCCTTTGGGGCCGGCGTCCTGGATGCTTTGGCAGTAGCTGGGGTGACGGACATCTCCGACCTGCGCAAGGTGCAGATCACTCGTGTCGGAGAGGAGGCGCAGACCATTGACCTGAGCGGAGTGCGCACCGGGCAGAGGATACCGGCGGACAAGAAGGTGGGCTATGGTGACGTCATTTTTGTGCCTCGTCTGGAAGATCGCGTCGCGGTGCTCGGGTTAGTGAAAACTCCGGGGAGCGTGGTGCTTCCGCTGGGGCAGGAGGTCAATGTACTAGATGCGCTGGCGCGCATTGGCGGTGGTTTGGCGGAGGGAGCGGTGCCCGGCACGGCGCTTTTGGTCCATCAGACAGGTGCCGCTACCAGCCTTGACCTGCAGGCGCTGCTTCGTGACGGCGATACGAGCCAAAATCATTTGTTGAAGGCAGGGGACGCTCTGGTTGTGCAGCAGTCTGACAACATCTCGGTGGTAGGTGAGGTGAATAGACCGGTGACCTTTGGCGGAGTGACCGAGGTTACGGTGCTGCAGGCCCTGGCTCAGGCTGAGGGATATACGCCGAAGGCGGACCGCGAGCATGCGCGGATTATCGGTGCCGGGGGCGAAAGCCGCCCGGTCAACGTCAAGGCTCTGACGGACGAGGGTGATCTCTCACAGAACCTGAAGCTGCACCCTGGCGATGCTCTGTTTTTTCCTGAGAGGCGTCCGGAGAACTTACAGGTGGTCGGCAAGGTAGAACATCCCGGCGTTATGGATCTCGTGGAGCAAGAGCAGCGAGATATCCTGCGCATAGTCACGGCGGCCGGGGAGTTGCCGGAGTCGGACCTGACGCGGGTGCGCGTGTTCCGGGGTGAGCAGACCTTCGCGGTCAATGTGGTCGCGGTCCGCGAGGGCGACCTGAAGAACAACATCCAGCTCCAGCCCGACGACATAGTGCTGGTGCCGGAGAAGAGCGCGGTGTATGTCTTTGGCACAGTGCTGCGTCAGGGGCGAGTCTCCTGGGATTCCAAGCTTAAGGTGCTGGATGCGATCAGTGCCGCCGGGGGCCTGGGGCTGCGGGCGAACGAGAACGGCACCGTACTACTGCGGGCCAAGCCGGAGGGCACCACGGAGGTTGTCCACGTGCGAATGGGCGACTTGGCCAAAGGGAAGGCCGTGGACAATGTCGACCTGGAACCGGGAGATATCATCTATGTGCCGAATCTGGGAGAGAGGGGCGGGCTGATGAACACGCTCCGTGACCTTCTCTACATCGGAACGGTTATCGCGGCTTTCGACCGCTAGGCGAGAGTGGCAGAAGGCAACTGGCGGTTCGGACGAAGAACACAGAGCCGCGGAGGCGAAGAGGCCTCCGTGGCTCTGTCGCTTACTGCCAAGCTCTCGCCGGCATAGATGGTTTGCCGCGCTCTGTGAACTGATTACCGTTTCCCTGGAGACGAGCGCCTCAATTGATCGTAGTCAGACCAGATGATAGCTTCCAGGCTCAGTTGGCGGGCCAGGGTCCGGGCATCGTTGACGGTTTCCGGCGTGAGTCGTTCCGTCTCGAGCCACAGCCAAACGCCTTTGCCCTGGGATTGGGCGGAGACTACCGATTCAGCATAGTGCTCGGGGGGCGGCAGACCCAATGCAGGCGGTTGAGGTGAGACGGCCAGACCGAGAGTTTCGGTGCCGGAGTTGCCCGCGAGGACACGCCAGTCATCGGCGCCGGTGGTGACGGTGGCGGGGTCGAGGGGCGCGGGGGGCACAACGATTGACTTTAGCCGGCGATCCACGGACTGAACGGCGGCCGCGGCGGCCAGCAGGAACATGTTCAGACTATGGCGACGGAACTCCAGGACTTCCGGCGTCAATTGGCGCGGGAGCGGCTCACCGGCAGCCGCGGAGAAGAGTCGTTGGCAGTACGTACAGCGGCAAGCCCAAGTGCCCCGGCCGTAGAAGAAACGCGGCGTCTCCCAGACAAAGCCTTGGGTCTCCATCAGCCAGGCGAGCGTGCGCATGGAGTTGGAGAACCATTCCAGGAAGCGGGGGTCGTTGGGGCAGGCGCGCGGACAGCGGCGACCGCGGCTGTCGACCTGCAAGGTCTGAGGGTGGGTGTGGAGGTAGAGGCTTGGCACCACGGGGTCGGGGTCTAGTACCTTGCCATAGCCCCAGGGCGCAAGGTAGACTTCGGTTCCTGTTTGAGCCACCTGCCGGGTGAAGGCCGCCAGGCGCTCGGCCTCCCAACGGGCCTCGTCTTCTGCGCAGACCACTACCACCACGTTCAGGTCTTGGTCGCGAAACCAGCCGGGAGGCACTTGATCGAGCGCTGAGATCGGCTCGCTCAACACCACGCCGTTGTGCAGCTGAGCGCTGCCCTCCGCTGACCGGCGCCGGGTTCCGTCGTCTCTGGCTCTGCTCGCTGCAGACAGCCTGCATACCTCCCTCGCGGCAGATACTTGGCAAAGGTTCTTCACCACCGCCGGCCAGAATCCTCCTTGGACATGTTCCTCGCACTCTGGGCGCTGGGGTTGAAAACTTCGGACAAACGTGCTATACATACTCGTGGCAAGACTGAAGCACTATTCACAGTACAACCGAGGGGGATACTGTATGCCAAGCGGGAAACTGACAGGGCGTCGCCGGGAAGTCTACGAATTCGTCGTCAAGGCCATGCGGGAGCGGGGCTACCCGCCGACTATGCGCGAGATTGCGCACGCTCTGGGGCTAGCCTCTCCCTCAACCGTGCTGCACCATCTTCGCATCCTGGAGGAGCAGGGCTATATCGAGCGAGAGCCGGCACGTAACCGGGCCTTGCGCCCCTCATCTTGGCGGGGGGGGGAGATGGAGGGAGCGCGTTTCGTCCCGCTGGTGGGCAGAGTGGCCGCGGGGTTGCCCATACTGGCGGCCGAGAACCTGGAAGGCTATCTGCCGTTGCCTCAGAACCTCTTTACCGGACGGGAGCTGTTCATGCTCCAGGTCCAGGGGGACAGCATGAACGGAGCGAGCATCCTGGAGGGCGACTACGTGATCGTCAACCAGCAAACCGCGGCGGATGACGGGGACATCGTAGTGGCGATGCTCGAGGATGAGGCGACGGTCAAGCGCCTCTTCCGGCGCAGCGACCACGTGGAACTGCGGGCGGAGAACCCGCGCTATGAGCCAATCATCGCCAAGGACGTGCAGGTCCTGGGCAAAGTCGTCGGCGTGGTCCGAGCCTTGGGCTAGGCTTCGGTCTCGGCAGGCAGGCGCTGAAGTACCAGGCAGGTGGCATCGTCACGCCCAGGGTGGAGGTCCCACTGACGGGACGTCATCAGTAGCCGCTGCACCAACTCCTCGGCCGTGCGCCCCTCCTGCAAGGCGGCCAGCGCCGTATAGCCGATCCTCTCCTCGCCGAACTCCTCCCCCAGGCGGTTGCGCGCCTCACTGAGGCCGTCGGTGTAGGCTACGAGCGCCTCGCCGGGAGCGATCTTCACCTGCTCCTGGTGGTAGGTAACTTTCCGGGTCACCCCCAGCACGATCCCACCAGTGGACAGCGGTCGCACCCCGCCGCGCTCAGGAGAGACTACGAGAGGAGGAGGATGGCCGCAGTTGACGAAGGTAAGCAGGCCAGTCTCGGGTTCCAGCAGGCCAACGAACAGAGCCGCATATGTCTCGGGAGCGAGCATGTCGTAGACCTGGGCGTTCACCTGAAGAGCAATCTCTTCCGGGGAGAGCCCCTCGTGGGCGGCGGCACGGGTGTGAGCGACAATCATGGAGAGGTAGATCAGTCCGTAGACGCTCTTGCCAGAGATGTCGCCGAGGCACACGGCCCATTGGCCGCTGGCCAGCTGCTCGAGGATGTACAGGTCGCCTCCGACCTCCAGGGCAGGGGCCAAGCGCAGTCCCACCAGCCAGTTGGGGATGCGTGGCGGTTGGGGCGGTAACATGACATCCTGCAGGGTTCGCGCCAGGAGCATTTCCTGGCGCAAGCGCGAAGCCTCCTGGTGCTCGCGGTCACGGGAAGCGACCAGGTAACCGCTTACTACTGCGACGATGAACAGGAAGGGCAGGCCAATACTGTGAGTGGCCAGCGCGGTCTGCGTCAGGAAGTCTCCGCTGTCCAGGGCGTACTGCACCGCGCCGTAGCCCAGAGCGGTGGCCACGGCCGCGATAAGGGCCCCGGCAACGCGAAACCAGATGGCCCCCTGCAGAACGATCAGGTAGTAGACCTGGAACAGCCCCATGGCTGAGCTGGGGCCGAAGGTGTAGAGGGCAGCGCTGACGAGAGCGGTGTCCACGGTCAGGGAGAGGGGACGCTGCCAGCGGACACTCCGTTGCCGTGCGTAGACAACATAAACCAGGACCGTGAACAGGGCCGCAAACACAATGATCAGACGCACAGGCCAGGTACTGACCGCGTGCAGCGCCTGCTCATTGCGCAGGTAGAGCGGCGCCGGGACAAAGGCCAGGAGAAAAGCGGTCCGGAAGAGTGCGGACAACAGATCGGTCTCCTGGGCCCACGCCCGGGTACGACCGGCGGCGGGCTCGGCCAAAGGCTTCACCTCCTGTTTCCGTGCTGGCACAGGCTGCCGGGCCTGTACGTCAATTGTACGTCGTTAGACCCTATCCTGCAAGCCGCTGGCAGGGAGAGAGCATGCTGGGGCAATTCACCTACGACGCGCAGGTGCACACGTCACTGGGCTTGGGGCAAGATCCGCCGGGGGACTGTGTGCGCGCTGCCGAGGCGTTCGGGCTGGAGGCCGTGGCTCTCACCGACCACTACGATGGCGAAGAGAGCCGGATCAAGCCGCGCCTGGAGGAGTACACACGCGCTGCCTCGAGAAGTGGCGTGCGTGTCATACCCGGGGCCAGCTGTGACATCCTCGACCCGCAGGGCCGTTTGACGCTGTCGGAGCTGGCTGCGAAGCCCTTCGCGCTCGTGCTGATCTCGCTCTCCCCGCTGACGGAGGGAGTGGCGCGAGAGGTCCCCGTGCACCTGCCCTCCCTGCTGGACAACCTCTACCACGCCTTGGTCCATGCCTGCCGTCGGCCCTTTGTGAAAGTCCTGGCCGCGCCTTTTGCACTCGGCAGGTTCCCCGCGCCGCTGACGCCGGAGCAGATCCCAGTGCGGATGCTGGAGGAGGTGGCAGGTGTGATGGTAGAGCATGAGGTAGCTTTCGAGCTCAACAATGGCATTTGGACGGCCTACCCCGACCTGCCACTGGCCGAGCTGACCGAGCAGTATGGTGGACTCATCAAGACCTTCTCGCGGGAGGGGGTCAAGTTCATCACAGGCAGCGGGGCCAGGACTGCCGAGGCAGTTGGCCACTTCAACTATGCCTCGCGCCTAGCTATGGCGGCGGGGTTGGAGAAGTCGCAGTTCGTGGACCTCAGGCGCCTGCCTGGAGCTGGATAGCTGGTGCCGGGAGAGGGATTCGAACCCTCACGGAGCTTATGCCCCCCGGGATTTTAAGTCCCGTGCGTCTGCCATTCCGCCACTCCGGCCTGCCTAGCACATTTTATTTTTTTATCAGTGTTTTGTCAATATTAAAGAATTGTCAAAGAATAATAACTTTTAAACGGGTTCAAGTGCTTTCGGCTTTTTTGCGTTAATCTGTGCTAACTCTATACCTGCAAACACAGAGAACCACAGCGTTCTGTACATTATCTCCGCAATTAAGTACAAATTGAAATACAAAAAGATACTTGGGAATCCATTGAGAAAAGTAAGAAATGCACCGATAAATGTCAACAGCGACTGTATCGTGCGCGTTTCGTTTCTGAAAAGAACTATCGCGATAGCAAGATACATTACTGTATCATATAAAAACAGCATAACTTCCAATGTGTAATTATAAAAAATACTGCTTTCTTGACTAACATGTATTGCCAGCATCGCGGACATAACTGCACTTACATTAAAAAGGCCTGCAAGCAGCTTTTTATTCATTAATTCATAAATTATGTATACAACACTTATTGATATGATCGATGCATATGATACTAACCAAATAAATATTTCAAAAGTCATTTCAAATGATAATTCAATTATTAAACAATAACTGTAATAAACTACCATCAGCGCAAACAGGATTTTTTTAATAATCGACGATATGCTCATTTATGCTGCATCCTTTCGCAGGATATGATAAGATCAATGTACCATATTATGGTATAATTTTGAAGTAATAAATATAAAAACCGTACATTTTCTGTACGGTTTATTGTTTGGAGGCGACACCCAGATTTGAACTGGGGAATAGCGCTTTTGCAGAGCACTGCCTTACCGCTTGGCTATGTCGCCACACAATATATATAATCTTTAATTAATTAATTTGGCTAGGGTAGCAGGATTCGAACCTGCGAATGATGGAATCAGAATCCATTGCCTTGCCGCTTGGCGATACCCCAATAAAAATGGGGTGGGTAGTGGGAGTCGAACCCACGTATACAGGAGCCACAACCCTGTGTCTTAGCCACTTGACGATACCCACCATATAAATGTTTTGTGAAAAAATTATATCATTCAGCTATTCAATTGTCAAATAAATATGGCGACCTGGATCGGGCTCGAACCGACGACCTCCAGCGTGACAGGCTGGCATTCTAACC
>LSQX01337107.1_pt1 | contig 22370 bp, 19 predicted proteins | sample 654561 | NCBI WGS metagenome assembly LSQX01 (sample SAMN04489861, study PRJNA283612) | anaerobic digester metagenome | isolation source: 4 biogas reactors fed with cattle manure at either 37C or 55C with and... | place: Denmark: Kongens Lyngby | collected 2014
CTTCGGGCTTCGCCCTCAGGATGACAGGATGGGAGTCAGTGGGGTTTCCGGAAGAGATCCTTCGGGCTTTGCCCTCAGGATGACAGGAAAGGGGCTGTCCCACACCTCACTGTCCTGTTGAGGGCCCCACCGCTGTCATCCTGAGCGGAGCGAAGGATCCCCGGATTGGTACAGCGCTTCTTGTACTACTCCATCCTGCTCTCATCGTTGTGACTGTCTTCAAGCTCAGCCTTGCTGGTCCTATCCAGCTACCGGGACGAGATCTTTCGGGCTTTGCCCTCAGGATGACAGGATGGGAGGTGTCTTATGTTTCCTCCGCTGTCACCCCGGTGCAATGCCGATGATAATGGCCAACAGGATGACCGTCAGCACCGGTAAGGTTTTATCCCCGACCATGACTCGGCTCGTTGTTTGACCTTCATACCATAAATTGTTATAATTATTTCAGTCTCGCGGAAGTGCTGCTTCCAGCTGACTGGCCGGGCATGTTGATCATCCGGTCCAATAGCATGTTTTAGCAGGTGATTTCCATGGATCGTTTTTCAACAATCCCCGCAGCAGTGACCATGCTCTTCTGGGATGTTGATCCGGCTGCACTGGATCTGGATCTACATAAAAATTTCATCATTGAACGGGTACTCAATATGGGGGATGAAAATTCTTTGAATTGGCTGTGGCAAGAATATGGGGCGGGGATTATCTGTAATGCTGTGCTCAACAGCCGTAGATTGACCCTGAAGACAGCCCGGTGCTGGCAAAACTATTTCAATTTGAAAGAGGAGCAGATGCGGTGTTTCTCGACATTCTCGAAAAACCCAGACTCGATTTACTGAAGCGGATCACTGCGGCTCCCCCGGTGCCGGAAAGCTATCTGGCCGGCGGTACAGCGCTGGCCATGATGCTGGGTCACCGACACTCCATCGACTTCGATTGGTTTTCTCCGAACATGTTTGCTCCGGAAGTTGTTGCCGAAAGCCTATCTGCGCTGGGAACGCTTGATTTTTCCGAGACAAAGATGGGGACATTTCATGGTTTCGTTGACGGCATCCGGGTTACCTGGTTATATTGTCCCAATCCTTTACTGGAGGAATTAATAACATTACCGGAGGTTCCAGGCTTAAGCCTGGCTTCGCTGATTGACATCGCCCTTATGAAATGGGCCGCTTTAAGCAGCCGCGGCTCCCGCAAGGATTTCCTGGATCTGTATTTTATCGCCAATGCTGGGCTGGAGATTAAAACACTTTATCCTCTTTTGGCTCGAAAATTCCCCGATGCTAAGATCAATCGCTATCACATGATCAAAAGCCTATCCTTTTTCGATGATGCCGAGTACGAGCCCTGGCCTGTCATGGAGAAACCGGCAGGATGGGAAGATGTGAAGGACTACTTTTTGAAACAACAAAAATTACTGATGGAAGAAAGCCTGTAAAGAGTAAGTGATGGCTAGAGATCCTTCGGGCTTTGCCCTCAGGATGACAGGAAGGGAGCTGTTCCACGCTTCCTCTTTGTCCTGTTGAGGAGCCCACTGCTGTCATCCTGAGCGCAGCGAAGGATCTCCGGATTGGAAGGGTCTGAGCGCGATGGTATGGTTGTATCGCGCCCCGATACTTGCTTTTCTGAAAGTGTTTGCCCTGATCAACCTTGAGGTGCTTGTTTTTTACTCCGGGGATTGCTAAGATCCAGACAGGGTTTCCCCGGGGACAGTGTTGCCCCTGGATTGCTCCATCCGGGAAGGGACAAAAAATTGCAACTGGATGAAAAACTATTTCGTCAAATCACTGAAGTAAGTTACCTGGCGGTGGAAAACAGCTGGCGCTACCGCTCCATCCTGCGCTATTTCTACCGGCAGCATGAAAAACTGCGTCACTATCTTTTCCCCGATGAAGTCTACGATTATCTGACGCAGAGCCCTCACTTTGCCGGCTATACCCAGGAGCAGCTGGCGCAGGACTTGAACCAGCTTGTCGAATGGAAGAATCTTGTGCCCCGGCAGGATCTGGGCAAGGTCGGCTCCATCGAGGAGTTCAGGAAGAAGCGTTATCGCTATCAGTGTACGCCCTATACGGTCGAGATCGAGCGTTTGATCCTGGAGCTGGAGAACAAGGGCGATTCTTTCGGCGGATCGCTCGAGAGGACCCTTTTCGATCGGCTGCTGGCCTCGCTGACTGATCTGACCGATCAGAAGAGAGTTGCCCGTTTTTCCGACGAGGAGCTTTATGCCCGCTGGGATGAGATGTATGTTCAGTTTCGCCGGCTCACGGAAAACGCCACCGATTATCTCGCTCACCTGGAAAGTGAAACAGTGGAAGAGCTGATGCAAACAGAGGCATTTCTCGTCTACAAGGACAGCTTGACCGATTATCTGCGTAATTTCATTGCCGTGCTGCAGCGCTCCTCCTTTCAGATCGAAAAATTGTTGCAGGAGGTCTCGGAGAGCTTTATCGAGATCATTGTCGGCCGTCTGAAGGACTATTACTCCACCATCCCGCGTCTGGAGGCGGAGCAGCCGCCAGAAGCGGTGCAGGAGCGTTTTCGCTCCCAGTGGCAAAGCCTGGCGGCCTGGTTTTTTGGAAGGGACGGGCGGGAAAGCGATCTGAGCTACCTGCAGAAAGCGACAACCGAAACGATCCGGCGTATTACCCGTTTTGCCCAGCGTCTGGGTGAAAGATACCGCAACCGCCAGAGCCGCCGCAAAGACTACCTTTACCTGGCCGGCTGGTTCAATCGCTGCGGCTCACTCAGGGAGGCCCGGCAGCTTTACGGGGCCGTCTTCGGGGTCTCCTCGACCCGCCATCTTTTTGTCCCCGCGGCCAGGCCAAGCGAGGATATCTACAGCCGGATCTGGGAGGAGGAGCCGGTCGCTCTTACGGTCATTCCCCGGCGGCGCGGCTACCGGCCCAGGAGCAGGCCCCAGGCCCTGGTCAGCCGTAAACGGGAAAAGGAAGCGGCCCTGGCGGCATATCTCAAGATCAAGGAAAGAGAGGCCATGCTGCTGGAGCAGCTGAGCAGCAAGGATCGCATTGTTTTAGGTGATCTGCTCTCCACTGATCCCCATATCCGCACGCTGCTCCTGGGCTGGATCGGCCGCTGCATGACCGCCAAAGATCTGACGGCCCGGACTCAGGCCGGGGCGACCATCTGCCTGCGCCGCCTCGATGATAGCAGGGTGAAGCTTCATTGGGATGACGGCATCCTGGAGCTGCCCAATTATGAGATCACCATTATGGATTAGGTGTACCGATGGAACGTAAAGAGAAGACGCCTTCCTTTGACGATAGGGCGCGGGATGCCGCTGAATATTTGATGGAAAGATTCTGGATCCTGCGAGAAGAGGAGCCCGAGCTCTACCAGATGGTGCGGGAGCGGGAAAGATCGCTGCGCCTCTATTTCATGGATAAGCTGGGCTACCACCTGATCATCCACCGCTATTTCGTCAAGCTGGAGAAGCTGCCTGCCCGGCCGGAGCCGTGGATGGGGGTGGATCGGTTTACCCTGATCGAGGATTACACCCTTTTTTGCTGCTGCATGGCCTATCTGGAGAGTAAAAATATCGAGGAGCAGTTTCTGCTTTCGGATCTCTGTGAAACGCTCCAATCGTTCTACCCCGGCGAGGAGGGACTGGATTGGACGAATTACAGTCGCCGCCGCTCCCTGGTGCGGGTGCTGCAGTATACCGTGGAGGAGAAGTTGCTCAAGGTCGTGGAGGGGGATGTGGCCGGTTTTGGCCTGGAGGAAAGCTGCGAGGTGCTTTTTGAGGTGCCTCCGCTCTCTCGCTATTTCATGCCCTCTTACCCCAAGGAGCTGCCCGAATTCAGCAACCTTGAAGAGATCTACAACGGACGCTGGCGGGAGAGCCGGGGCATGGAAGAGTATGAAGGGATGCGGCGGCGCCACCGGGTCTACCGCCGGCTTTACCTTTCACCGGCTATCTACAGCAGCGGTGCCGATGATCCCGATTTTTTGTATCTGCGTAATTTTCGCCACCGCCTCGCCGAAGATATCGCCGGGCATAGCCCTTTCCGGCTGGAGCTCTACGCCGATACCGCTTTGCTGGTCTCGCCCGAACGGAAAGGGCGGCTCACCCTTTTCCCGGAAAACCGGGCTCTTTCCGATATGACCATGCAGCTGGCGGTTCTGTCCAGGGAAAGGTGGGCTGCTCTGGAAGAGGCGGAGCGGGTGGGGGGGACCCTCTCCCTGTCGGCGGTGGAATTCGAACAGCTGGTCATGAAGTGCAAGAAGCGCTACGGGAACGGCTGGAGCAAGGAATACCGGGAGGCGCTCCCTGCGGAGACAGCCGCCGCTCTGCTGGACTATCTGCTGCGCTGGCAGATGGCGGAGCAAGATCCCGAAAGCGGAACGATCACCCTGCTTCCCCTGCTGGCCAGGCTGGGCTGCCGCTATCCTGATGACTTTGGAGGCGATCGCTTGTGAGTGCAAACAGATGGGTCCTCAACCGCGCCGGGATCCTGAATTTCTGGTATTACGATGAAGAAGAATTTCATTTTGCCGATGGGAAGCTGCTGCTGCGGGGGGCCAACTCCAGTGGAAAATCCGTAACCATGCAGAGCCTTATCCCCATTCTCCTGGATGGACGGAAAAGTCCGGATCGCCTTGATCCTTTCGGTTCCCGCTCCCGCAGGATGGAAGATTACCTGCTGGGAGAAAAAGAGCTGGTGGAGCGGGAGGAGCGCACCGGTTATCTCTACCTGGAATACAAGAAAAGAGAGGGCAGCCAGTACATTACCACCGGGATCGGGCTGCAGGCCAGGCGCTACGGCAGACTGAACTTCTGGGGCTTCGTGATCAATGACAACCGGCGGATCGGCCGTGATCTTGATCTGTACAGGGTGGAGCGGGGCGGCGGGGGGGAAAAGGTGAAGATACCCCTGACCCGCTCCGAGCTGGAGAGCCGCATCGGCCTGGGGGGCCGGGTGGTGCGCAGCCAGAAAGGCTATATGGAGCTGGTCAACCGTCAGGTATTCGGGTTCGCTTCGGAAGAAGCCTTCGAGGATCTGATCAAATTGATCATTCAGCTGCGCAGCCCCAAGCTCTCCAAAGATTTCAAGCCCACCGTGATCTACGAGATCCTCAATGAATCGCTGCCTCCTTTGACCGACGAGGAGCTGCGCCCGCTCTCGGATACCATCGAGAATATGGATCAGACCCGGCAGCAGCTGGAGCAGCTCCGGCGGGATCGGGCGGCGGTGCAGCGCCTCTGCCGGCAGTACGATCAGTACAACCGTTTCATGCTGGCGGAAAAGGCGCGGGGGCTGATCGGTGCCCAGAGTAAATTGAAGCGGCAGGAGCAGGCGGCGGCTGCCGCGGCGGCGCGGCACGCAGCACTGCTGGCGAGAATGGCAGAGCTCGAGGAGCAGCTTGCCCGGCTGCGCACCGAATCGGTTCTCCTTTCCGGGGAGAAAAAGACACTTGCCAGGCACGAAGTGTTCAATATCGAGGAAGAGAAAGGCGAAGTCAAGCAGGCGCTGGCCGAGCTCGAGCGGCTAAGGCAGCAAAAAGATGAGAACCGGCGGGAGAAAGAAAGAATGGGGGCGGAATTTCGACGCCGGATTGAGCGCAAAGAAAAAGAGCGCGATCAGTGCGCAGAAAAGAGCGGCGCTGTCCTCAAGCAGCTGGATTCAGAGGCCAAAGGGGCCCAGTTTGCCGCTCATGAAGCGGCTTCCCGCGATTATCTCAAGAGCAGCGGTGAAGCCTACCATTTCGGCCTCTGGAAAGAAGAGGCCGGGGCATATCTGGAGCTGCTGCAGGGGGTGCTTGAGATTCTGCAGCAGGTCGGCAGGGCTCGTGAACGCTACCAGGAGGCAGATCGGGAACTGGGCGAGCGGCGCCGGGAGCTGGATCAGCAGCGGCGCAAAGAAAAAGAGTGGGCCGGGTTATTCGAGGAGGAGCGGGACAGGCTTACCGGCGCAATTCACCGCTGGAGAGAGGGCAACCGCGAGTGTTTGCTTCCCGATGATGAACTGACCATCCTGCTGGCCAGGGTCAACGTCCTTTTTGAAGAAACAGCATGGGAGGAAGTGCTCGAACCCCTGGAACGATCGTACCGGAAACTGCGCCGCTCCCTGGAGGCGGCGCTGCTGCAGCTGGAGCATGCCCTGAAGCAAAAGGAACGGGAAATTGAAGATAAAAAAGCGGAGCTGAAATACTGGCAGGAAAAAAAGGACCCCGAGCCGCCCCGCCATGCGGACACCGGGGCCGCCCGGCGCCGGCTCGAGCAGCAAGGGATCCCTCACCTGCCTTTCTTTGCCGCGGTGGAATTTCACGGCGCGGTGGCGCTGCCGGTGAGGGAGCGCCTGGAAGGGGCCTTGCGCGAGATGGGCCTGCTCGATGCGCTCATCTTGCCCGAACAATTTGCTTCCACTGTGCCCTCGGACGACCGCGTGATCAAAGCAGGCCCGCCTCAACGGGGGGAGACGCTGGCCGACTACCTGTATCCCACCCCGGCAGCAGGCGTGGCGGTTGCTTCGGAGGATATCGCGGCGGTGCTGCGCAGCATCAAGGTGGCCGGGACAGCCGAAGCGGGGGCGCCAGCCCTGGACAGGGAAGGCCGCTACCATCTCTCCCTGCTGCACGGGCATGCTCCCGTATTGGAGCAGCCCCAATTTATCGGACGCGAGGCCAGGCGGCGCTACCGGGAGAGCGAGATCGAGCGCCTTGCCGGGGAGCTCGGCTCGCTCGAGGAAGATCGTACAGCGCTGAAGGTAGATTGCAACAACCTGGGCGGCCGCTGCGAAGCACTCGATCACGAGTATGGGGCCTTCCCTTCGGCCAAAGATACCGGCGAGGCCTTCAGTCTCTATGAAGAGGCCGGCCGGCAGGCGGCGTTCCTCACCCGGGAGGTGGAGAAAAAAGATATCAGGGTGCAGGAGCTGCTGGCAGAGCTGCGTGAACTGGCCGCCCGGGCGCGCACCGCCGCCGCGGATCTGCCCTTTGAAGCGGTGGAAGAGAACTGCCGGGAGGCTCTTTTCGGGATGGAGCGCTACCGGTCGGGTCTGCATGCACTGGAGCTGAATCACAAAGATCTGCTCGGCATTCTGTCGATGCTCGAGGAGATCAAGGGTAGCCTTGCACATACCGAGGCGGATATCGAGGAGCTGCGCCGGGAGAGCAAAGCCCTGGGGGTTCAGGAAGAGCTCAAGCGGTCCCAGCTGGACCTGCTGGAGCGCAAGCTGATGCAGCTGGGGGCTGCCGGGATCAGGGAGAGAATCGAGCAGGTCGAGAAGCGCTTGCAGCTGCTCCCCTCCGAGATAGAAGCTCTGGTTGGCGAAGAAGGTTCCCTCAGGCATGAGCGGACCCAGATCGAACAGGAGCAGGAACAGCTCGGGCAGGGTCTGGGGGAATATCGCAACCTGGCGGCAGGCTGGCAGAATATTTTTCTGAAAGAGCTGCAGCTGGAGCTGGCCCTGAGAGAGGGAAAGTCGGCGGAGCCGTCCACCCCGGCAGATGCCCTGAAACTGGCCCGCAAAGCGGCTCATGAGCTGGCCGGGGTTCTGGTTGACGGCGCCCAGGAAAAGGCCTTCGCCGGGCTGACCAGGGTGTTCTACCAGGAGCAGGGCGCCCTGGCCGAATACCGGCCCACCCTGGATGATTACCGGGTCGAGGAACCGGTTCGGGAAAGTGAACATCCCACGGTAGGAGAGCTTTCGCTGCTGTATGAGGCGCTCGAGCGAGCGGCGTCGCGGCTGCTGCTGCTTCTGGAATACGATGGGAAGAGGCTCAATCCCTACACTGTGCTGGAGAGGATGGAGCAGGATCTGGGGCTGCAGGAGCAGCTTTTAAGCGAGAAAGATCGGGAACTTTACGAAGAGATCATCACCTACAACGTGGGTCGGGTGATCCGGGGGCGGATCAGCAGGGCGGAGCGGTGGGTTAAACAGATCGATGCGCTCATGGCCCAGCGCAAGACCTCCGGCGCTCTGACATTTTCCCTGAGCTGGCGTCCGGGCACCGCCCGGCGCGAGGATGAGCTGGATACCCGGGAGCTGGTTGAGCTGCTGCGCCGGGATCCGCGCATCCTGAAGGACGCAGATTTTGAAAAGATTGTCGGTCATTTCAAATCGAAGATCGAGCAGGCCAGGGAGGCCATGGAGGAAAGAGGTTTCGGCGAGACCTTCCACCAGCTGATCAAGGAGATCCTGGACTACCGCCGCTGGTTTTCCTTCACCCTCTATTATCGCCGCGCTGATCAGCAGAAAAGAGAGCTGACGAACCATGCTTTCGATACCTTCAGCGGCGGTGAAAAAGCGATGGCCATGTACATACCGCTATTTTCCGCAGCCTATTCCCGCTACCAGGAGGCCGGTCCGGAGGCACCCTTTATCATCTCCCTGGACGAGGCTTTTGCCGGGGTGGACGAGCAAAATATTGCCGATATGTTTGAGCTGATGGAGCAGCTGGGTTTCAACTACCTGATCAACTCGCAAGCCCTGTGGGGTGATTACGAGACTGTCCCTGCTCTTTCAATCTGCGAGCTGATCCGGCCCCAGGATGCCCCCTTCGTCTCCGTGGCCCGTTACCTCTGGAACGGCAAGCGCCGTTCGCTCATCACCGCGGAGGAGCAGTGGAAAGAGGCGTTGGTATGATCGAGGGGGCGCATTGCCTTGAACGGGGGAGCGAACTGTGCACAACCATGAATTATTGCTCGAAGAAGCACTAACTTATTTCCGCAGCTCTGCCGTGCTGCAGCGCTTGCTGCAGCAATTTGCCGAAAAGTATCGTTCTCTCGGGCGGACCGGCGGCGCGGTCAAATTGAAGCTGCACTCACCCGGGGAGCGCGAAAGCCTCGGCGGTCTGCTGGGGACAGACCTCGGCCGGAAAAAAGCAGTAACTGTATCCAGTGTGCAGCTCGAGCAGGCGCTGGGGCAGAGCCGCTTTGGCGGACTCTCCTTGCAGGAGCTGCTTTTTGCGTTCGCAGGCGGCCCTATTTTGACGAAATTGGAAGAAAAGAGACGCGAAGAAGCAGAAAAAGATCAGTTCTTCGCCGAGTTGGCCCGGGGCTGCGGGAGCAAGGCCGGCGCCGAATGGCTTGAACAGATCAAGAACAGGGGAGAGGGCAGCCGGGGGATCCATCTGGCGTACCGGCGGGATAGAGCAGAGCTTGAGCGCAACCTGGGCTGTGTGCTGCGTGCTCTGCACCATCTGCCCGCCGAAGACTACGAAAGGCTGCCGGTATTTGCCGCCCGGATCACCGGTGATCCCCATGGTTTTGATCCGGGAACAGAGAAGGGGCGGCTGTTGATCGAGGCGCTTTGCTTTCTTCAAGGGGAGGGGGCCGAGAAACGTGCCCGCCGCCCCCTCACGGCAGAAGAGATCAGTGAAATATTGGCCGCTTCGGGCATCCTCAGGGATGATCTTTTCAGTTTTGTGACTTGCGCCGGCTTGCTTGCCTGCGGCAGGAACGGTAAAAATTTCGCCACCTGGGAGCAGGCTCATCTTGAAAATATGGTTTTAAATGTACCCCTGCGCGAAGTGGTCAAGATTGAAACTGCCCGGCCTGCTCTCGCCCCGATGGGAGCGGCAGAAGTGAAATCTGTCTATGTGGTGGAAAACCCGGCGGTATTCTCGCAAGTTCTCGATGCTTTCGATGACTGCCCGTATCCCCCGCTGCTCTGCACCCACGGCCAGTTCAGGCTCGCCGCGCTGCTGCTGCTGGATAGGCTGGCGGAAGGGGGGGGGCGGATCTGCTATTCCGGGGACTTCGATCCCGAAGGGCTGCAGATGGCCCAGCGCCTGTTGCAGCGATATCCCGGTGCGGCCAGGGCATGGCGCTATCGCCCGGATGATTATGCCAGAACCAAACCCTCACAATTGCTCGATGCGGCCAGGGTCAGGAAGCTGAAGCAGATCATCCATCCGGCCCTTGCAGCCGTCAGGGATTCAATTGCCGGAAGCGGGAAGGCCGGTTATCAGGAACAGATCATTCCAGATCTCATCGAGGATCTGAAAGGCTGTTTTTATCCCCCGGTCAATGGTTGATTCGATATAATGGGATCGGTTCGGGGGCTACGGTGAAGGAGATGGTAATGATGGGGAAAGATGGAGAATGTGCGCTTTGCGGCAGAGTATATACCAAAAGAGGTATGAGCAGGCATCTCAAGAGCTGCCTGAAGAAAAATATAATCCCGGGGAAAGGGGATCCGGCCAAAGGTGGTCAGGCCGCGGAAAGCTTGATTCTCTCCGTGGAAGGTTACCATGATCCGCAGTACTGGCTTTACCTGGAGATGCCTTTTGAGACGGAACTTTTCGATCTTGATCAGTTTCTTCGCCAGATCTGGCTGGAATGCTGCGGTCATATGAGCGCTTTCAAGATCAGGGGCAGTTACTATAACACTGCACCAAGTTCTGAATGGGACGAAAAAGATATGGAGATCTGTATTCATAGTATATTGAGCCCGGGGGAACAATTTATTCACATATATGATTTTGGTTCGTCCACTGTTCTGGCCCTCAAGGTAATCGATCTTGCTCCCGCTAGGGCATTCCCCGGAGAAGAGATCACCATTCTGGCTAGAAACACTGCACCCCAGTACCGGTGTGATTATTGCAATAGCATTGCGGTCAAGATCTGCCCGGAATGCAGCTATGACGGGAAGGGGTGGCTCTGCGAAAAATGTGCAGAAAAACATCCATGCGGCGAAGAGATGCTTCTTCCGGTAACGAATTCACCGAGAGTGGGTGTTTGTGGCTATTCAGGCTGAGCGAGCGGGGGCAGTAGCGGTCGGAATCAGGGAGCAGGCTTCAAAAGCGTTTGCCCGGGCCATGATGCAGGGCAAAATGTTTAACCTACCTTCAGATTCACAAGGGCCGGCTCATCCCCGCGGTGAAGGGTCCGTATTGGTGCAGCAGTTGCGCCACCAGGCTACAGTAGATCTTGCGGGATATATAAACAGCGGCATAAGCTTACCAAACGGCAGCGCATCGGGGAATGATTTATCCTTGATTAGCTCCTTGAGAATTTTCATCCCCTCCATTAGAATTAGACTGGGCCTTTTTTCAAAAAGGAGGGCGAAGTCTATGTCGCTGTCACTTCTCTGATAATCGGTTCCGTACGATCCGAAGAGCGAGGCCATGAGCACGGCAGGTTCCACGCTTCCGAAGAACTGAGTCAGCTTTTTCCTCTCTTTGGCCGAGATCTTTTTAACATTTTTCGGCAACTCCAGATCTGATATTGAATTGAATGTCGTCTCTTTGTTATACCGTACAGGAATAATCTGTAAAGCTGGTGGATATCACCGGATCTTCTGCAAAGGTAACTCTGTGGTTTTCATCCGGGGCTAGGCCAGCACCGTGGCCAGCCGGAGCAGCTCCAGCGGGTGCAGCAGCAGCCCCTTGATCTTCAGCTCACGCCGCAGCATCTTCCGGATCAGGTTGCGGTTATTGGTGTCGGAAAGGATGCGGCGCAGGCCTCCCTTCATCTTTATATTGGTCAATTCCAGCAGCGTTTCGGAATCGGTGATGAATGAGATGGCCGGCGGGACCGGTTTCCCCGAATGAATGGTCAGCGAACCCTTCCTGAATTGCAGCAAGATCTCCACGCCAACATCGGCAACCTGGAAATAGATGGGCGATCCGAGTTTCCGGAAAGCCTTGAGCCTGGCCTCTCCCCTCTTTTCGAGATTGCTCTTGATCAGCTGGGCCAGCACCGAGGCCAGGGGTGATTCCTCCGCCCCGGCTCCGAAAGTGATCATCTCCGACATTTTGCCACTTCCCTTCAGATCGGCGGTATCATATCACTATTCTATAGATTCCGAAATAATCCTTTACCGGTACAGTTTTACTGTGTTGGCGGGTGGAATCAGCGGGGACTGTTCTTTTGTAACCAGTTCAGCGCGCCTGGCGCGTTGCTCCAGGCAGCAGCCGCTTCAATGGCATATAGCGCGGCTTCTTCCTTGCTGCCACGGCTGAAACGGTCCGGGCGGCGGTAGGGCAGCGGTTCTTTGCCGAGCAGGTAGGCGGGGATATGCTGATTTGTTTTCAGGGCCCGGTGCAATACGGTTACCGCGTAGATCGCCCTGCTGCAGTAGCGGCTCAGGGCCAGGTTGTAGAGCATGAAACAGCTTTCTTCCTTGAACGACTGGTACAGATTCTCCATCTCTTCGTAGCGTTTTTCATCGAGTAGACGAAAGCCGAGCTGGTAGCGGATCCCCTGATTGTCGTTGCGGTTAAGCCGGAGCATCTTCTGGTAGATCTTCAGGGCTTCCCCGCGTTCGCCGTCTTCCCAGAGGGTGCCGGCCAGGCCGTAGAGGGATCGCATGTAGGGTCTTGTCTCGGAAAGGCTCCAGAAATTCCCTTCGTTACGCCTGAAGAAGAGCTCTCCCAGCGAAAGCTCTCCGGCTCGGGTGGCGCGGCGGTAGAGGGCGATCTTTTCGTCCCGGTAGCTGCTCTCATGAGCCATCATATTGTAGGCATCGGTACAGTACGGAGAGCAGTGCAGGGCCTTGTAGATTGCATGCAGCCTTTCGTTACGGTAGCTGGCATCGTAAGCATCGTAGAGCAATTCCCCGGCCTGGAGCAGCTTTGCCGAAGAAAATCCAGTACCCTCGATGGGGCCGGTCAGGAAATCGAGCTGCCGGGAGGAGACCGCAGCGGGGCCCTTCCCGTCCGGAGAACCGAGCAGCGGCAGGGTGGATTCCGTCTTCGGTGCCGGAAAGAGTTTGCAAAAGGGCTCGTATTCCGGAGGCTCCCGCATCGGACCGGGCAGAAGGTGGCTGCGCCACAGGTCAATCCGGTTGATATTATCACCGCTGCCCTCCAGGATATAACGGTAGATATGGTTTTTACGTCTCTGGACGGTGTCAAGGGAATGGATCGATGAGCGCCTCAGGGCAAAGTAGTAGATATTATCCTCCAGGCTTCTGATGATCCGGATTCCGGAAGTAAAGCCGCTGGAGGGGTGAAAAGGCTCTACCCCGAGCCGCTGCAGGCCGGCGATCAACCCGGAGGAAGAGATTCTCTTGGGCAGGGAGAGCTTCCGGGGCAGTCCCCAGAAATGGTTTTCATCCTTATCCTTTTTCCAGCCGAAGTGCAGAAAATCGGTCAGGGGGAGCAGCTTCCTGGTTGTGGTTACGGCAAAGATAAAATTGCCGCTGTAGAGGTCGCGCAAAACGTAAAAAAGAAGATGCTCCTTGCGGGAGGAAGGAAAGTTGGTCGTATCGACCTCCACCGGTTTTTCCTGGTACCTCAAGAGCCCTCTTTTTGAAACATAAAGGTGCCGGGATACCGTTACCAGGAGCTGGTGTATTTCATTGGCAAAAACCACATCGGTAACCTTTGCGATGGCGAGATCTCCTTGTCCAATATTTTTACACTGAAAATGAGTGTCCTTTAAATGTTCTTCTTCAAGGGCCGAACTTCCTTGTTCATGATGATCTAAAAGTGAATAAGCGGCAGTTCCCCCTGAACAGTTGTCCCGGGAACAATCCTAACGGTCATTACAGGCTCCTCAAACTGTATCATTACGTGGATATAGCCTCCCAAAAGTTCTTCCGTGTTTTTTCTACACTGTCATCCGGGTCTTCCCAAACTGTCCTTCGGGCCCCCTTAACCGTCCTCTCGGGCTTTCCCACACGGGCATCCGGTTTTTCCCCAACCATCCCCGGGCCTTCCCAAATGTCATCCTGAGCGAAGCGAAGGATCTCCGTTCAAGTGTAACGCTTTACGATGGGTGAAGGGTCCGGAGCGGTAGCTGATGTTGAAAAAATAGCGAAGGTCTCCAGAGCAAGGGGAATGCCTGCAATGTGCGGGGTGTTTTGCTCCATTCAGCAGAATCATGTCGAATGCGATAGAAAAGAGTTGATAGGGATCGTTGGCCAAATGGGGCTAAAAGTAAATATAGATGAATATATTCAGGCCAGGACTGCGCGCATTAAAGTAATTATTTGTCTTAGCTGCTTTTGGTTGGGTTATCAGATCGATAGTTTGCAATATGGTGGATGGCGCTCTGTATGCTGGAAAAGGTATGTTGAGGGTTTTATTTGTATTTCGGTAAAACATGATAGTTCATACGTTCTTTACAAGGAATATTTGAAAAGGTTCCTGTTGCGGGGGGAATAATCAGTGCCTTATTTCCGCCGCCCTTTCTTCCAATGCACTTTTGACAGCCCGTTTAACGATTTCTTCCAGCTCTGCAATGGTTAAACAACCATCGTGGGTGTTCAGAAAAGCGGTGGGTGTTTCACTCACCCTTTCATTTATTGTTGATATATTGGATTGCGAGGGGGGTGAAAAATTCAGGATATGATCGATTGTGCAGTCAAACAATGCAGCAAGTTTTCTTAGCAAATCTTCATTTAATCTTTTTTTGCCTTTTTCAAGTTCGTAATAGTATTGTGGAGTGATATTGATTGCTTCTGCTACATCAATACCAGACATATTTTTAGCGGTTCTGATTGCCTTGAGCCTATTCATAAGGTTTACTGTACTCCTTTACTATAACAGCAGCCAGCTTCATAAAAATAGCATTGTTCAACCAATAGATCAAGCAGCTATTGGCTGAAATAGTGCAATATGGAAAGCCTATGGCTTAAAACAACCATCCTATCATGCGTGATAACAGCAGGTGGTTGTATTTAGCGGTTGCCTTATTAAGCCAACCGCTTTATACTGATACCAACAGTCATGTTGGAAGCGACACTTTCAGGAATAGTCTGACATATTTTCATGACCGTTGAATATACTTCTTCTAAATCATCACTCGACAGCATAAAAACTGACTCTCAACTTTTCTAATCCATCTCAAATCTATTCTAACCACAGCATGCAGTGTAATATACAATCGTCTATTCGAAACCCTGTTATTCTAAAGGGATACTGATAGACCCATTCCGAGTGCCGTTCGGAACCGCAAAGCGATATTACCAGATCATCTTCTATGGTAGGATCTGTGACTGATGAATTGATCTGGGTCACCCGGTGAACAGAAGAGGGGAGGGGCGTCATGGTTGCGAACCGGATAAAAAATACGGTGATCACTGGTGCCGGCAGCGGCCTGGGGAGGCAGCTTGCTCTTTTGTTGGCCGGGGAGGGCTGGCGTGTTGTGGTGGCTGATTATGATCAAGCGGCAGCAGATAAGACGGTTCAGTTGGTCGAACGCGCAGGCGGGTCCGGCGAAGCTTATCAGCTGGATGTTGGGGATGCATCAGCAGTGGTGGCCTTGGCCGATCTATGTTTTGAAAAATGGGGCAGGGTAGATCTGATGGTGAACAATGCCGGGGTAGCGGTGGCCGGATTTGCTGGTGATATAGCGATAAAGGATTGGGAATGGATCTTCACGACTAATATAAACGGCGTCGTCCATGGATGCCACAGTTTTATTCCTCATATGAAAGCTCAGGGTGGGGGTCATATTTTAAATGTTGCCTCTGCGGCAGGGATAGCCTCCCTTCCGGAGATGACTCCGTACAATATGACCAAAGCGGCTGTGATCTCCCTTTCAGAAACTCTTTACGTTGAATTGGCCCCTTTTAACATAGGCCTTACTGTCGCCTGTCCTACATTTTTCAATACCAACCTGCTCAAGACGATGCGCTACACAGATAAATTTCAGTACAGCTTTGCCCATACCGCTTTTGCCCATTCCCGGCTATCCAGTGAGGCGGTAGCCCGAATCATTCTTGGGGCGGTCTGGAAAAAAAAGCTGTATTGTTTGCCCATGCCATCTGGCAGGATTTTGTGGTTATTGAAACGGTTGAGTCCGCATCTATATTTCAAGGTGATGGCCCGCCTATGTATCAAGGAGAAGGCTCGGCCGCTGATGATGAATTTGGCTCGCCGTGGTTTGGCCTAGAGCCGGTGGTATCCTGTTCGTTTGGCCCGGGAAGGTGGTTTTTGATAGGGATTAGCCTGCGTGTAATTACCCGGTTGATGTTTGATTGCGATGCATGAGAAGAAAGGGAGGGATAATATGTATTTTGAGTTGGACGAAACTGTCCGGGACAATCCTGAGTTTTCTATGCTAAAGACCGAGTTGCACAAATTTGCCCGGGATGTGATGAGACCCGTAGCCAGGGAGCTGGACCAGATGAAACCGGAAGAGGTTTCAGCCCCGGAATCCCCTTATTTCAGGGTTATGAAACAGATGAAGCAAAATGGTTATCACCGTATTCTGGTAGCCGAGGAGTTCGGTGGTGAACTGGTCGGACCTGAAGCCTACAACATATTCTTTGAAGAGTTGGGTTGGGGCAGTATGGGACTGGCGACGGCCCTGGGTGTGGACCTGTTGCCTTCTGCAGTGATGTCGCTTGTTGGTTCTCCGGAGGTTATTGACGAGGTGCTTCGCCCCTGGATGGATGATACGGAAAACAATTATCGCGGCTGCTGGTCGGTGATGGATCCCGATCGAGGCTCCGACTATATCACGGCCATGGCCGCACCAGATCCTGAAGAATTGGGCACCAGGGGTTTTTGCCGTGCGGAGCGAGATGGAGATGGTTGGGTTATAAATGGAGTTAAATCCTACTGGACCTCCTCTGCCCCTTGTGCCAACTGGGCCTTGACCCACCCATTGGTACCGCCTCACGAAAACCCCCTGGACCTGGGGGCAGCCGTTATACCATTGACCCTACCCGGTGTGACCGTGGCCGCAGGTATCGACAAGCTGGGCACCCGCGATGTTCCCCAGGGGGAGATCGTTTTTGAGAACGTGCGTATACCGGGCCATTATATGCTCGCTGCCGTTCCCGAGATGACCGCTTACATGGTCAAGATGATCCTCAGCTGTACCAGCTGCGCCATTGCTTCAATGTCCATCGGGTTGGCCAGGGCCGCTTTTGAAGAAGCGCTGCGCTATACCCATGAGCGAATTCAGGGCGGCCGACCGATTGTTGAACATCAGTTAACCCGGCACCGGCTTTACCTTATGTCACAGAAACTGGAAACAGCACGCTATTTCACCCGTGCTGTCACCAAGAATGTCTACGACGAGATCTTTGTTAAACGCACTTTTCTTCAATCTACGCCGCATGCGCTGATGGCCCAGGCCTATGCCAAGCAAAGTGCTTTTGAAATTGCCAGTGAGGCGTTGCAGTTGTTTGGTGGCAGCGGCATCATGAAGGAGACTCTGGTGGAAAGACTGTTCCGCGATGCCCGCTGTGTCATGATCGAGGATGGTACTGTGGAGATTCTTGGTTTGGCGTCCATAGATGAAGCATTGAACGAGGGGACCTATACCTGGGATTGAGGGTGCCGCTTTAAAACGTCCATGTAAAACATGGTCAAAAAAAATGGGAGGGAAATAAACAATGACAGATACTGCCTATTTGCTAGGTTCCAGAGAATGGTTTGAGCTGGCCAAGAAACGGCTCAATGAGAGCGAGGATCTGAAGGCTGCCAGCGCTGATTGGGAAGGAACCATGCGCTGTCTGATCTATGTAGAAGATGAACTGGCGGTCAAGGATTATGCAACACCGGATGGTGCCAAAGCGATGGTGGGAATGCTCGGTATGCTCAGCAAAGAGGAGCGGTTGGAGTACAAAGGAACAGGTCTGGAAAAACTGCTGAACAAGGCAGGGTACAACCTAGAGGATGATCCGGCAGATGTAAATATGGATGAGATTATCGAGAACATCAAGGGACTGACGCTGGAAGACTTCAAGGGGGCGACCATTTACGCCAGTTTTGAGCCTCATCGTGGGGTTTTGAGAGAGATGGACCCCATTTCACCGGAAAAGTACAAGGATGCACCCTTTGCTCTGGCTGGATCCTACGAAAGTTGGAAAGAGCTCTGCTCGGGGCGGCAATCTCCGATCCAGCTGATCATGAGTGGCAAGATGAAATTGACCGGTGACATGCAATTTATTATGAAACGGATGGCTGCAGTAAACGCGCTGATGGCGGTTTACAAATCCATCCCGTTGAAATAAGGGAGCTGAAGAGATGCCGCGTATATATGTAAACGAATGGCCGCCTTATGCGCCGGCAAATCAGGCCAGTAAAGACAATACCCTGATCGCCGCTAAACTGATGCTCAATGCTGCCCAGACCGCGCCGACTACCGGCGGTGTGGATAATATTGAGGGAGAGATTGTCTACGGCCAAAGTGAGCTGGAACAGATCGCTCGCCAGATGGAGGAGCTGTCTTATTCCTTGGAGAACAAACGAAAACAGGACCAGTGGAAATATGAAGCAGTGATGGTGCGCGAATCTGATTGTATCCTTTTCATCGGCAACTACCGGGCCAAGGAAACACCTTTCGATAATGGATGCGGTCTCTGCGGTGGTCAGATGGACTGTGGTTATGTTTATTCACGCCGACGGGTAGCCGCAGGGCAGATTGATATCACTGATCGCAGCCTCAATAGTTCTCCCATTGATGGGCCCCTATGCGGGATCAGGGTGCAGGATCTGGGGTTTGCGGTTGGTTCAGCTTTGTGGATGGCTAAAACGCTTTTAGTAGACTGCCGGCCTTTCCTGACCATGGGTGTCGCTGCTCAAAAGATGGGGTACTGCGTGAAATCAGAAATAGTTGTCGGCTTACCCGTTTCCACAACCTCCAAGAACCCATATATCGATATCCATTACGACTATCACGTGATCAATATGGGTAAGTTGGTGGATGCTGTGCGCAAAGGCTATGTCATTCCTCGCCAGGCCGGGGCTGATTACCGTTTGCGGCGTTTGCCGCGAACAGATGGGGAGGAGGAATAAAGATGTTTATTGATGATGAAGGTACCAAAAAAGTAGCTGCGGAGGCCCTTTTAGATGTAGCCAAACACTGCCTTCACGCTGTCTATCAAGCTCCCCAGATCGATGCGCCGATAAAGATCAAGACTGCTATCGTTGGCGGAGAAGTGCTGGAACCGATTGTTGATACTCTGGAATTTTTAGGTGATGATGAACTGGTCCCGTGGATGGATGGGATCACTTATCGCAAAGCATTCGAGGAAGAGACACTGCCGGTGGTGCTTCTAATTGGAGCTGATCTTTCCCAAAGCTACTCTGGTTGGGACTGCGGCGCCTGTGGTTTTTCCTCCTGTGCCGAATTCAACAAGTACAGCCGGGCTAATTACGGGATGGGGAGGGCCGCGTTTGGGCCCAACTGCATGCTGAATGTACTTAATTATGGCATCGTTTGCGACTGGGCCTGCGCTGCTGCCGCCAAATACAATGTGGAAAACCGCATTCACACTTCAATCGGCCTGGTGTCACAGCTCCTGGGTTATCTGGATGGTTGCTCCAGTACGTTGGGCCTCTCGATCGGACCGGTGAAAGAATTGTGGTACTATAACCGGCCGGCTTTCACCGAAAGGTGGGATCGAGAATTTCATGAAACTTTCTGGTTCCCTTTGCTGCGGCGTCTCTTTCCTGTGATGTTGCAGTCTTTTACCGGTAGTCCGCATCCGCCGATCAAAACCTACGACAAATGGTGGGAACAGGATAAACAGGATTACGTGAAGGTGTTCAATGATCCGGAAGTAAACGAAAAAAGCTCCACATTGATCGCCCGTTTGATGGAATTCATTCCGAACCAACGGGCCCGGGTGGAAGAACTTAGAAGCAAATTTATCGGACAGGAGAACTCCCGATGAGCGATCAGGTTTACATTCTTGGTGCCGAGATGATCCGTTTTGCCAAATATCCCGATAGGACGGTGAAACAGCTTACGGCCGAGGCTGTAAAGGGTTTGCTCAAGGAAACTCAGGTTGGCGTAAAAGAGATCGAGGCGGCCTGGTTTAGCAATTCGGGTTGGGGCTCTTCTTCGGAACAGCATTGCATCCGCGGACAGGTAGCGCTGGCACCCCTGGGGATAGAGGGTCTTCCGATCGTCAATGTGGAAAATGCCTGCGCCGGGGGCTCTACCGCTGTTCACCAGGCCTGGACGGCGATCAGGGCGGGACTCTATGATCTCGTTCTGGCGGTGGGTGCAGAGAAGGTGTGGTTCCCTGAAGATAAAGAAAAGATGTTTCGTGGTTTTATTTCGGGCACAGATGTGGAAATATTCACTCCACTGCTGGAGATGATGAAAGCGGAGGCTGCCCGGAAGGCCAAAGAAATGGCCCCGGGGGTTAAGCAAAAACAGGGAGGCCGCTCTGCGTTCATGGATGTATACGCTATGGGGGCGCGCTTGCATATGGACTGCTATGGCACTACCCAGAGACAGCTGGCGACAATTGCTGCTAAAAATCACCACCATGGTTCATTGAATCCCCTGGCCCAGTATCAGAATGATATGACTGTCGATGAAGTTCTTGAAGATGTCCTGGTAGCCTACCCCCTGACCCGATCAATGTGTGCTCCTATCGGAGATGGTGCTGCTGCTGCTCTGATCTGCTCCGAGCGAGTCCTCAAACGTTATGCCCGGGCCCGGCCGGTGAAGATCCGGGCCTCCCTGCTCGCTTCGGGGGCGCGAGAAGAAAGCAATCTAGACCCCGTCTCTTACCGTCTCGCCAGGCAAGGTTACGAAGTAGCCGGCCTGGGTCCGGAAGATATCAGCGTGGCCGAGCTTCATGATGCCACCGCTTTCGGCGAACTGAAACAGTGTGAGGAGCTGGGCTTCTGCCCGGAGGGAGAGGGTGGACTGCTGGCTGAAAGCGGGGCCACCCGGGTGGGTGGAAAGATCCCCATCAACACCAGCGGCGGGCTGGAGTGTCGCGGACACCCCATTGGGGCATCGGGTATCGCCCAGATCTGCGAGCTGATCATCCAGCTCACAGGGGCGGCTGGGGCGCGCCAGGTGCAGGGTGCGCGCATCGGTTTAGCCTTGAACGGTGGTGGTTTTATCGGGTTGGGAGAAGCGGCTATGTGTCTGCATATCTTTGAAAAGGTGTAGTTATCTCAAAGTAAATTAAAGGAGGTAACGATTTGTCCAGTCAAGATCGCCCTTACTGGGATATGGAGATTGAGAGCAAACTGAATACCCCCGAAATGCGGGAGTTGCAATTTGCCAAGCTCAAAATAATGCTGCAGCGGGTTTACGAGAATGCTCCATTCTACAAGCGAGTTTTTGACGAGGCCGGTTTCAAACCGGAAAAATTGAGCAGCCTCGAAGAATTCTCCCGGGCGGTACCGCCCTTTGACAAGGATCAGATGCGCATGCTCTTCCTTGAATATGGAGGCGATGTGCTGGCTGTGCTCGATCAGATCATGCCGATCAGTCCGGAAGAGCTGCATATTATGGCCACTACCACTGGAACCACAGGTGTGCCAACCCCCTATCCGATGACCATGCGCGATGCAGAATATGTTTGGGGGGAAGCAATGATCCGCGGCGCCTGGCGTGCGGGAATGCGTTCAAATGACCGTGTCCTTTTCTGTTTTGCACTGTCCATGTTCATTGCCGGCATCCCCACCATGCTGGGTATGCGGCGCATCGATGCCATGGTCATTCCTGTTGGTGCCGCGGCAGGGACCGAGCGTATTCTGATGATGCAGCAGATGTTTCGAGGCACGATCTATGCCGGCACCCCGTCCCTGGCTGAATATCTGATCGAAAAAGCCCCGAAGGTTGCCGGTAAACCGGTCAAAGAACTGGGCTTTCGCATGCTGATGTGTGGTGGAGAACCGGGCGCCGGTATCCCCGAGGTGAGAAAAAAACTGGAAGATGCTTACGGATGTCGTATCTACGACGCCGGGGGCGGCTTTGGTTTCTCCTGCGATCACGAAGAATATCAGGGGATGCACTGGCTGGCTGACGACTTATCATATTATGAACTGGTTGACCCTGAAACAAAGGAGCCGATACCCCTGGAAGATGGTGCTATCGGTGAGGCGCTGTTTACTTCCCTTGAAGCGGACGGTCTTGTCTATATGCGCACTTCCCTGAGTGATGTGCACCAGGTATTCCTTGAACCCTGCCCCTGCGGTCGGACCGGATTTCGCTACAAGATCATCGGCCGGACCGATGATATGCTTAAAGTGAAGGGGGTCATCGTTTATCCTACCCAGGTGGAAGGGGTAATCAATGCCTTCGTCCCCAGGGTTACCGGTGAATTCCGCATTATTTTAAGTGAGAAACCCCCCCGGGTAGTGCCGCCGCTTAAAGTCAAAATTGAGAAAGGCGAGGGGACAACGGATACGCAACTGGTACAGCTGGAAGGCGAATTGAAGGATGCCTTTCACGCAAAGGCCAAATTTACACCTGAAATCATCTGGGCTGAACCGGGTGAGCTTGAGCGCTCCACCTACAAGAGCCAGGTATTCGAAAAGCTCTACGAATAATAAAGCGGTTAGGTCCTGGCAGAAGAGATATCTAGAGATGAACTAATGACAGAGTTCGCCTTGCGCCGGGGCCTAGCCTTTTATCTTGGTCGGGGCCTTTTCATTGCAAGAGCCCGGTGATCAAGGAGGTGCCCCTGGTCAAAAGATCCCCGATAATTCCCATTACCCTGCCGCTGCCGCTTTCATCGCCAGCTTCAGTC
>LSQX01238461.1_pt2 | contig 22369 bp, 21 predicted proteins | sample 654561 | NCBI WGS metagenome assembly LSQX01 (sample SAMN04489861, study PRJNA283612) | anaerobic digester metagenome | isolation source: 4 biogas reactors fed with cattle manure at either 37C or 55C with and... | place: Denmark: Kongens Lyngby | collected 2014
ATATGGACTGGACCACTTATTTTGAGACGATGCCGGCCCACCTTTATAATCTCAGTCTCACGTTGGAAGCAGATCGGATGTTGAACAGCCAATTCTTGCCCGAGGAAGTCGAACGGGAACGCACAGTGGTTATCTCGGAAAGAGAGGGCAGCGAAAACCAACCCCAGTTTTTGCTGGCAGAGGCAGTTCAAGACGCAGCATTTTCACACCATCCCTACAAATACGAGGTGATTGGCTTAAAAGAAGACCTGCAAACAATCACCCGCAACGATCTTTATCAGCATTACCGTCAGTACTATCAACCTGCCAACGCTGTTTTAGCCATTGCCGGCGATTTTAAGACCCGGGAGATCATGCAAAGCATTGAAGAGATTTTTGGCGAACTCCCTTCCAGCAAACCCGTTAAACCAACCATCACAACAGAACCACCCATTCAGCAAGAAAAGCGGGTATTTGTCACCGGGCCAGGCGAAACCAGTTATTTACAAATTGCCTACCGAGCGCCCAGTGCCAACAATACAGATTTCTTTGCCCTGACAGTGCTCGACAGCCTGCTCACCGGGCCAAGCAGCCTGAATATGTTTGGTTCCGGTGGAACCAGCAATAAAACCAGCCGGCTTTACCGAGCCCTTGTCGAAGGTGAATTTTCTGTTTCCTGCCGGGGCTCATTGCAGGCAACCCGCGACCCCTACCTCTATACCATCAACCTGACGGTACACCCAGACCGCACACCAGAGGAAATCCTGGCCGCTGTTGACCATGAAATTAAACGAGTTCTTGATTCCCCGATCACTAAAGCTGAAATCGACCGGGCGACTAAACAAGCCAAAGCCCTCTTTGTTTTCAGCAGCGAAAACATCTCCAACCAGGCTTTTTGGTTAGGCTACACGGCGATGTTTGCTGATTATGATTGGTTTGAAAACTATGTTGCCCATCTTGCCGAGATTACGCCGGAAAAAGTCCTCCAAATCGCCCAAACTTACTTGCACCCTAATAACCGTGTGGTCGGATTCTTTGTTCCAGAACAGGGGTAATTACAACGCATGAACAATCTCACAAACGACGCATACCAACATTCCCTGCCCAACCCGGAAAATATTACCCGGAAACAATTACCCAATGGGGTAATCATCCTTTCACGCTCTAATTTTAGCAGCCCGACCCTTTCCATCAAAGGTTATATCCACGGTGGCAGCCTGTCAGACCCTGAAGACAAGCTGGGGTTAAGCTACCTGACAGCTTTTGGGCTGATGACCGGTACAGCCAATCACAATTTTCAAAGCCTGCACAACCAGATTGAATCGATTGGCGCCAGCTTGAATTTTACGTCCAGCACTTTAAGAACCTCGTTCAGCGCACATTGTCTGAGTGAGGATCTTGATTTGATATTAAGTTTGATCGCAGATTGCCTTCGCTCGCCCAGCTTTCCTGAAAAAGAGTTCAATCGCCAGAAAAAACAAATGCTCACTGCTTTGGCCATTCGCGCCCAGGATACTGCGGCAATGGCCAGCTTGCTCTTTGATCAGATCCTCTACAGAAACCACCCCTATCAACACCCTGACGGCGGCTATACGGAAACCGTACAGACAATCCAGCGAGATGACCTGGTGAATTTCTATCACCGTGTTTACAGCCCCAAAAACATGGTTTTTGTTATTGTCGGCTCGGTTGAACCGAAAAGAGCTATAAACGCCGTCGAACAGCACTTTGGAGATTGGGAAAATCCCAACCAGCAACCATTACCGGTAATTGAAACGATTCAACCCCTGGAAAATCAGGCTGAAAAAAGGCTCATCATCCCCGGGAAAACCCAGGCGGATATTGTCATGGGCAGCCATGCACCGGACAGGCATTCGCCAGATTTCCATGCCTTGCGTCTGGGAAACAACATCCTCGGCGAGTTTGGGATGATGGGGCGCCTGGGGCAACGCGTGCGCGAAGAAGCCGGACTGGCTTATTACGCCTATTCATCCCTGAGTATCGGGCATGGCCCCGGCGCATGGGAAATGATCGCTGGCGTAAACCCCATTAACATTGATCAGACCATCGCGTTAATCACCGAAGAAGTCCGTAATTACGTCTCAGAACCGGTAACCGAGGAAGAGCTTTCGGATAGCAAGTCGTACTTCCTTGGACGCATGCCATTGCTCCTGGAATCGAACAGCGGTGTCGCTGGTTCACTGGTAAATATTGAATACTTCAACCTTGGACTTGATTATTTTCTTCAATATCAAAAGCATGTCCAAGCCGTCACTCGCAGAGATATTTTTGAGGCCAGCCGCAAATATCTCGATCCAAACCATTTGGCCGTCGCCGTCGCCGGGCCTTAGGAGGTGGTCTTATGTTCCTGTACAGCGGCATAGATACCGTGGAAATTTCACGTTTGGATGAGGTCAACCCTGCCATCCGTAAACGCTTCATCAACCGCGTCTACACAGCCAATGAAATTGCCCAGGCTAATGACCGCACGGAATCCTTAACGGGCCTTTTTGCAGCAAAAGAAGCCGTATCGAAAGCTCTGGGAACGGGCATCGGTCGTGTCCACTGGCAGGATATTGAAATTCTTCATCTGCCCACAGGGCAACCCGTAGTCCACTTACACGGTCAAGCAAAAATAACCGCTGATCAATTGGGTATTCATACCTGGTCGGTCAGTATCAGCCACGATCGAGATAAAGCCGTCGCCCTGGCCGTAGCCGCTGGCGGGGAACCAAACATCACCAAGCCATAACCAGGCTACCAAAATTAATGTTTTTGTCATAAAATATATTCATGAACTTATTGGCAGTCAGCGATGCTGAAAGTCCCCTGATCTACAGTGCAAATATAAAAAAGCGATTTCATGATATTGATGTTGCCATCAGTTGTGGGGATCTTTCATATTTCTACCTGGAATATATCATCAGTACTTTAGATATCCCCCTCTACTATGTACGAGGTAACCACGCCAAAGAAATGGAGTATGGCTGCGGCGGTGGTGTTCGTACCGCACCCTGGGGTGGCATCAACCTGCACGGAAAAGTAATCCGGGATAAAGATTCTGGCCTGATTCTTTCAGGCATCCAGGGCTGCATACGATATAACCAGGGTGATTATCAATACTCACAACAAGAAATGTGGTTACAGGTTATAAAATTAGTCCCCAGCTTCCTTTTGAACAAGATCCGCTTCGGCCGCTTTCTGGATATCTTTGTAACCCACGCCTCACCCTGGGGCATCCACGACCAAACAGATCGCGCTCATCATGGTGTGAAAGCTTTTCTTTGGCTGATTAAAGTCTTTCAACCCCGGTTTCATTTACACGGGCATATCCATATTTATTCGCCAACCACCGTCAGGGAGACTCAGCTTGGGGATACCATGATCCATAATGTTTATTGCTACCGAGAGCTGAGCTTTGACTTTCCGTCAAAATCCTCAACCTGATTACTCAAGCCCATGTTGACGCGCTAATTCATTTTCCTCAGCCAAGCCAACCCACAAATGATACGCCGATTGATGGTGTATCAAACCGCAAGCGAACCCACCTGGGTACCTTATACCGGGGTGCACAAGATACAAATTTGGCTCTTGGTGATATCTGTGTTGATCATTAGGCCACTGCTCTGAGGGCTCTGCCGCCAAGGTTGAGCTTAAGTCCTCATCGAATCAGAACATTCCACTTTCTTTTTCCTCTTCCCCTTGAGATTAATCACCTAAAAGCGGTAATCGATAGGTACGCCAGCCAGCGCCTGTCCAGACCCTAAATATGGATGGATCCAAACCATCGGCTGCAGAGTCGCCCCGTTGTGTGAGTATTTTAGCTGCAGATTGATCCAAAACCCGGCCGATGATCCGCGTTCGGAAGGGTTGCATCCAGAACCGAAATTGGGCTGCCTGGTGCGCATTGATTGTCGCCACAAGAGAAATACCCACCCGGGCACCATACTCCAGCAGCCAGTGCAAGTTCATTTGGGCTTCATAACTCAGTTCTTCAATAAAGCTCTTATCATCCAGTAAAAGCAAAACCTGGGCGCCGGACTGCCTGCCGTCATACCGAGCTTCAGCCAAGGCAATCAAATTTTTGATCAAACTTTCCGCCCACGGGTCGTACCAGGCAAAGATCCCTTGCAAATGTTGCTTGTTTTCAGGTCGCTCTACCCAGGATTGCCACTCGCCAGGTTTGAAGGTAATCACACCCAGCTGCAATGCACTGGGAGCATTCATCCTGACTGCCGATTCGGCTAAAACCTGCAAATGGTGTGTTTTACCGGCACCATGGTCGCAGCCGATTAACATTGCGCCCATCTGCGGGTTTCCCAATTCAATAATAAAAGGTAGGCCATCCGCACATTCGCCCAGCAATACGGTTGGCGAGTTGCTCACCTGGATTTTATCGATTAATCCGCCAACAGTGGCGGTTTGGCGAAACAATTCCGACTTCATCAATTTGGGCTGCCGCACTCGGGCTCGTGTCAGCCCTGAAATTGAGGTCTGATGATCAATTTTTATTTCGGTCATAATCGTATTTAACGCACCCATTTGACACTCCAATCATCTTTAATAGAATTTATGTTCTAATTATACAGAACTTTTGTTCTATGTCAAGAGCTTCAGGATCGGGAACTTTTTAACAATCTTTTTTGACAATGGGAATCGCCTGTTGAAAGGGAGATTGCAGCGCCAGCCGCACGAGAAAATAATCACCCACCTGACAAAACACCGGGCGCTGAGCATACAGTATTCAAAGATAAAAGGTTACGTTAATATTCAGCCAATAATTTAAACTTGTTTGTAATCAACAAACCACCCGGTGGGGTAATCACCAGGTGGTTCATTATTCAATAATTCAACGCAGCTAAATCAATGGAAGTGATAACAATTACAAGGTCGTTCCGTTTTTTCCGTTGTATCAGAACAAATTTCCCAGGGGCAGTGCAAAAAACGGCACCAACATCTCCCCCGGGTGTAATCCCCCATGTCGGCCTGCCAGCGGGTTCGGCCTGGGTGACCACCACAAATAGGCATCGCCCCGCGTGATAACCAGTAAATCTCCCAAACGATCAAGCACGCCCTCTACAAACGGCGCCTGTCCAAACAAGCCTGCCTCAAGTGCCTCTGCAGGCTCAACCAGAAGGAAATCATCCGGCCAGGTTCTGGCAAAATAATCCCGTACCTGTTCAACCTGTCCGGGTTTAATATACAAGAAGGGCAGCCGATTTTCACAGGTGGGCTGCATGACCAGATGCGAGACTAACTCCGGATGGTTGGCCAGGTCAAATCGTTCATGATGTGGCGTGGCAATCGAGCCATGGTCGGCAGTTAATATCAAAAGCGTCTTTTTTGCTACCGCAGGAGATAAATTATCAAAAAACCCGCGTTTAAATAAAGTAGAAAAAGCCGCAAACTGAAGCATAACCCGGGGATCATCGGCGTTATAACGATGCATAAGGGTATCCACGTCAGAATAATAAATGTAGATAAACTCCTTCAGCGCACTGCGATGATTCAAATAATCTACCAGGCTGACGCATAATTCCGCCTCGTTAACATAAGCCTGAATATTAACCTCGCTCTTTTGCATCATCGATAGCCCAGAGCGAGCAATCGATGTATGGGTAAAACTGGTTGGCACAATGCCGTGGGCTTGCAAATGGGGGCCCAGTGTCGGTCGGTTCATAAACTGGGTCGGATTAAACCCAGCCCGCGACAACCCCCCGACATCACTCCGCATGTTCGCGGCTGAATGCGAAATATTATTAATCACCATCCCAAAGGTCTTCGACCACATCTCATAGCCGATAATGCCATGCGTCCCAGCGCCGACGCCTGTCCACAAGGTCGTCAATGCAGAGGCTGTTGTGCTCGGACAAATGCTGGTGATCGGACTGAATACACCCTGGTCGAAATATTTCGCCCAGATCAAACCGTTTTCCGGGTCGATCGCCTGCTTGAACAGGTCGTAACCCAACGCGTCCACCAGCAAGAACACCACCTTCTGATATGGCCCTCCAAGGTGATCAATAATCGCGGCGTCCAATGGCGGGCAACCAAAATCTGGCGCCCCCAGCAACCTGGTCACCGTTGACGGCAGGTTAACCAGCGACAAGCCATCGTAATAGGGCAACACCTGGTCATCGCCCAGTGACAGTCCCTGCAAACGATGATCCATGATTTTCGACAAAAATTGCGACGTTAAGTCTGGCATATTATCTCCTTGAGGATCTTATCATAATCATACTCGATTTCGTCCAGGGCAATTCTCCAATCCAAAACGCCATAGCCGCCACAGGCGATAAATTTCTGGCGGCTTGCAGCGATCATTTCCTCGAGCAAAATTTCCATCAGGAAAGCGCAAACGCCAGACTTCTCACACGGTGTGACGCTCTTTTGTTCACTCAAACACTTTAGCAAAAAAGCAAATTACATAACACTTGGCACACCCTTGGGGTGGATGAGATCCCCAGGTTCAATGATTATCTCGCGGACGGGGTCAAAGTTAAGCAACGGGCGACCTGTACGTTCCATAGCAAATAATTTTTTCTGAGCCAGTGAGGTCAAAACAGCGTTGATAACACAAAAGATTAAGGATTGAATTTCAACCAATTGTAAAGCATAACTCAAACCGCCTGTCTTGTGACGCAGCCTGTCCAATTGGTGAAAAATAAAACCAGCAATCCACACCAATATCAACGAAAAATATTGCATGAACGAACCCTTAGACCCCTCTGACCAGAAGATACCAAATACATCCAAGCTCCAGTTTGGTGATGAATTGTTCATTGAAGGCGCTGGTTTTTCATTCCGACCCATCATTGGATTTGAATTGGAAGTCGATGGATCCATTTACCTCTATTCAGAAGATGGAAACTTGAAAATCTGTATCATCGGGGGCGAACTTGCCAGCCAGGCTTCGCTTGTCGAGCTCAATGACGAGCTGGCCGCAGATTTTATGATCAATTTCGATGAAGTTAATTTAGTTGAGTCCGGCAAGGATCTGCTCCAGGGAATTACAGGCTGGGTGAAAGAAATCCATTTCATTAATGCCGAGGAAGAAGGGCTGGGCAGAACTTTGATCTGCTCGCCACACCTTACCCAATTCTTTTTCCTGCTGGTAATTGCGACCGCGGAACACTGGCGGGAACAAGGCATGGAAGTATTTACAGCCATTAAAGATCACATCCACTTTCACCCTAAATCTGCACCGGAGACCAAGCAAAAAGCGTTTGAAAAACACCCTGATTTAATTGTTGACACTTTCGAGTCGATCTACCTGCATGAAAGCCTGCTTGTTTCAACACTGCGGGATGATATTTCGCTGTTGTTGGCAGCTCGAGCCACCAGCATTCAGGATGAAATCACACTACTTAAAATCATGACACCCAATAATGATATTCTCTACCGCTATGATCCTGAGAGCAGTACGCTCACCAGTCAAACCTTTACGCAACCGCTTTGCAGCAACCATGGTGAACTGTGTTTGCTGCTACCCTTTCCTGGGTAGCAGACCTTGCAAACCGGGAACTACCGATTTAAATTTACCTCTAAAAACGGTCAGCCCCTCCAAGACGTACAGGTGGTCATCCGGCAGTGACATACATCCAATATACAAAAATTTGATCTGAACCTGTGGCTGGCCTTAGAAGATGATCGTTTTAATGCGCCCGACGCCCTGGTTGAATTTGAAGCCAAATTGTGTTCCGCGCTCAAAGCCCAGTTAGCGCCCATGAAAATAACCCCTGGCAGAATAGAGACTTACCATCCTGCGCCCGATGAGCTGCCCGCATTTGCATGTATCAATGTCGAGACTGACCTGGCTGATTGCAGTTATATGATCGCTGAAAGCATCGAAGACGGGCGCATCCTCAACGTGGGATTGGGTCGATTGCCTGTCCCTGGATACAGGGAACCCTGCGGCGGAAATTACCTCCATAAGCAGCGGTTCACCCGGGATGCTCCTTTCACCCACCTCGCCGCATGCCTGCGTTCTGGTCAATTACTCAGTCTTCAAAGACGATTTTACAGCCCTGGCCAGAGCTATCATTGAGGAGATGATCACATTCTGCGGTTTGGAACCCCCGCCCAACCCAGAAGGCCAGCCTTTTGCACTCTCCCCTGATCTTATCGAGCGGCTCAGGCAGCATCCCTTATTCTATAACGCTGACTGAGGTTCAACCCCCACCCATTCAATTGAATCGTTTTCGCTAAAGCGCGTCTGCATCACGGCAATCGCCTGTGGGTTGTTGTCAACTAAAATAAAACGCCGCTCCAGCTCCAAGCACACCTCACCAACGGTACCGCTGCCGGCAAAAAAATCGAGGACGAGATCGCCTGGGTTGGAAGAAGCGCTGACAATGCGTTTCAAAACGCCTACCGGCTTTTGTGTGGGGTAACCGGTTTTTTCTTTGCTGTTGGTGCCCACAATTGTATGCCACCAGGTATCGGTGGGGAATTTCCCACGGGCTGCTTTATCTTTGCCAACCAAACCCGGCGCCATGTAAGGGATACGCTCCACCGACGCCCAGTTAAAGGTGTATTGGCTCGGGTTTTTCGCATAAAACAGGATGTTATCATGTTTGGCAGGCCAGCGCGTTTTCGAACGCCCCCCAAAATCATACGCCCAGATGATTTCATTGATAAAAGATTCGCGTCCAAAGATCTCATCTAATAAAATTTTACAGTAATGAACTTCCCGATAATCAATATGGAAATACAGGCTGCCTGTCTCCGCAAGCACCCGGTAGGCCTCCAGCAGGCGCGGTTCAAGAAAGCCCAGATAATCGTCAAAATGGTCGCGATAAGCCTTCTCACCAATCACACGGGTGTGATAGCGATTCCCCCCAAAACCCACCCGATCGCCTTCAGCATCCTTTTCAACTTCTATCTGTTGGCGCGCCTGCTGTCTGCCCGTATTGAAAGGCGGGTCAATGTAGATCAGGTCAATCAGCCCATCCGGTAATTGCTGCAGTACAGTCAGGTTATCATCAAAAATAATCTTGTTTTTCATAGCCTTATTTTAGCATCACACCGTATTGGCGCAAGGATGGTGAATGACACGCAAGAATTCTGGTATAAGCATTTGGAAAATAGCGCCTGGTTTTCCAAAAAATCCCAGTTCCAAAGCATCTGCGTATTAATTACAGCCGTGTCAGCCGCGGCGTTCCCGTGCACTGCAACTTACAAGGAAACACTCGTTAATCCTCAACCTTAAAGTATTGCAAAATTTCTTTTTATACTGTATAATACACAGTACTGTATGCCGAACAATTATGTGTGTCACAATGTAGAAGGATGATGCTTATGACAGACCCTACAATTTCCGAACAAACCCAGAGCCTCGTCCAGGAACTCCGCCGCGGGGTGATCATCCTGGCAGCGCTCAGCCAACTCCACGAAGAGCAGTATGGCTACTCTCTCATGAAGCAGCTTGAAGATCGGGGCATGCAGATTGACCAGGGTACCCTCTACCCGCTGCTTCGCCGATTGGAAGAACAAAACCTCCTCCAGAGCGATTGGCGTGTCGATTCCTCGCGGCCGCGCCGCTACTATGTGCTGAGTGAAACCGGGAAAAAAATTCTGGAAGAATTGACCGAGGAATGGTCACGTCTCAAAAACACGATCGATAATTTATTATTCGAAGATTAGGAGCTAGATAATCATTATGGAATACTTGAATACTTATTTGAATGAAATTTCTCGCCGCCTGCCGAGAAAAAATCGAGTCGATATTATTGAAGAGATCCGCTCCCTTCTGATGGATATCATCGAAGAGCGCAGCCCAGGGGCAAACCCCGATGAGGCCACGGTCAAAGCTGTACTGAAAGACTACGGTTCACCCCACCAGGTTGCCCAGCAATATATCGATTACCAGCCTTTAATCGGGCCAGAGTTGTATCCAATCTACCAGCTGGTGCTCAAAATCGTGCTCATCGTGATTGCCGCGCTCAATCTTGTCGGTGTGCTCATTGCCATCGTCAGCGGTGTATTCATAGAAACCAGCCTTTTCATTGCGATCGTAGATCGATTTTTCGATTTGGTCGGCAGCCTGGTCAATGTTTTTGGAATTGTGACCCTGGTATTTTTCTTATTCGAGCGTCTCGCGTCGAAAGAATTCAAGAAGGAAGTCAAAGAGGATTGGTCACCGGATGATCTCAGCCTGACTGAAGACAAAACGCGCATCTCAATTCCTGAGATTATCGCGGAGATCACTCTGGGCGTTATCTTCATTGTGCTGATCAACGTATTTCTCGAAAAGATTGGTATCTACTTTCGGAAAGATACAGGTTGGGCCTTTACCCCCTTTTTAAATATGCATGTGCTCCGTTATATTCCCCGGCTCACAGCATCAATCGTCCTGGATATTGGCTTGAACCTTTATCTCATTCGCCAGGGTGCTTGGAATCGAGCTGCGATTGTGGCGAAAATCATCATTAACCTGTTTAAGATCGCTCTATTCGCTGCCATCATTTTTGGGCCTGCCATCCTCTCAATCGAACCAACAGCCTGGGAAGCACTTAACCTGGATCTCACATTAACTGCCCAGCGCTTCAATCAGCTTATAAACACCGCACTGAGTGCTGTTCTGGGTCTGACCATATTAAGCCTGACCATCGACGTCATGAGACATCTGGTACAGACCTTCGTTAAAAAGGAGGCCGCAGGGCTGAAGATCAAAACCGGGTAAGCCATACATTTTCATGGCCGGATTTACAGAACTGTCTCAAGAAACAGCTCGATTTTTTAATCGATAGACCTTGCAGCGCTGATTGCCACCCACACATAATCTGAAGCTTTCAAACATGTGGTGTGATAAAAGCTGCGCCTGCACTATTCGATTGATGGTCATTAAAATAAGGCTTTCTTAATAAAAACCAGTAAAAATAAATACACCTGACTTTGCTGATAGAATATCCTTAGAAAGGTTTATACTATGGGACATTTTTCAGACGAAATCAATAAAGACGAATTTATGAGTGCTTCCGCAGAGGAATGGAGCAAGCCTACACCGCCTGCAGAAAGGCCACCGGTCAAACCCGATCCAACAGACCGGTGGGGGTCACCCATCGCCGATAAAATGGCTTCCAGCGACCCTGCTCGCTGGGGATCACCCTCAGCATCCGCAGGTCAAAAGGGCGGTTCAAAATGGTGGGTTATCCTGATTATTCTTTTGGTGGTGGTGTGCCTGTGCGCTTGCCTGATCATGGCTGGATTGCCAATTTTAGGGTTGAACTTCATCCCTAAGAATTTATTTGGATTCCTGCCATAACCAGGCCTTAAAAAACCACAACCGAATTAATTCGAGCGCGGTTTTGCGCCACAAAGTCTGAAATAATTCGACGGCAGTTCCTTGCTTTGCGCCCAGCTTGACAAAGACCCCATTCTCATTGACAATAGGGTAACCAGGCAGGATCATTTCGAAACAGAACAGCATGAAACCAGCCAAAGTAAAAAGTATCGAATGGTTTAATTGAAAGGAGTTCTCCATGAGCTTTCCCTCTCCCTTCTATCGCTGGCGCCCGCACCCCTGGCACGGGCTTGAAGTTGGTCCGAACCCCCCTGATGTGGTTCATGCTTTCATCGAGATGACTCCATTTGATCACATCAAATATGAGGTGGATAAAACCACGGGCTATTTATATGTTGACCGCCCTCAACGCACATCTTCATTGACACCAACCCTGTATGGATTTATCCCGCGCACCTATTCCGGTGAACGCGTCAGGGCGCTCTCTCAGGGCGCCAAATGCGGTGATGGCGATCCGCTTGACATTTGTATCGTCAGCGAGCGCCCAATTAACCGCTCTGAAATCTTTTTAAACGCCACCGTTGTGGGGGTATTACAGTTTGTCGATAACAAAGAAGCTGACGATAAAATTATCTCCGTTTTAGAAAACGACCATATCTACGGGCGTATCACCTCCATTGGAGAACTGCCAAAAGTGATCGTAGAGCGCTTAAAGCACTACTTCCATACCTATAAGATGATTGAAAACCTTAAATCTGATATGAAATTCATCGGAACAGCTGGCCCCGAAAAAGCAAAGGAGATTATCTGTGCGGCCATAGAGGATTATCAATTCACCTTCGGAAACCATTAAGCCCAACGATTCCAAAACACAGGCTTGTCAGGATCATACCTTGACACTAAAATTAACTTATGCGCTTTGATGTTTTTTCGCTTTTCCCGGATGTGTTCCATGAATATCTTAACAGCAGCATCCTGAAACGGGCGCAGAGCCTCAAAGTGCTCGAAGTCCACTTGCACAATATCCGAGATTGGACAACCGATCATCATCACACCACCGATGACACACCCTACGGGGGCGGCGGTGGGATGGTCATGAAACCGGAGCCCCTCTTCGCGGCTGTTGAGGACGTTCTTGGTGCACCACCCAGCTGCCCGGTAATCCTCCTGACCCCCCAGGGGCGCAGTTTCAACCAAAAAATCGCCTTCTCGCTGGCTGAGTATGACCGTCTGGCCCTGATTTGCGGCCGTTACGAAAGCGTGGATGAGCGCGTTCGCCAGCACCTGGCAACCGATGCCATCTCCATCGGTGATTACGTCCTCACCGGCGGTGAATTGCCGGCCATGGTCATCATCGATGCCGTCGCACGCTTGCTGCCGGATGTACTCGGAGACCCCGATGCCCCCCAGGACGATTCCTACGCCACAGGACTTTTGGAATATCCTCACTACACCCGCCCACCCGAATTTCGTGGTTGGCGTGTGCCGGATGTCCTGCTTTCTGGCAACCATGCCGAGATTGCGCGCTGGCGCCGACAAGAAGCCCTGCGTCGCACCTTTACTTTCAGGCCCGATTTATTGTCAACGGCTGCATTGAGCCGAGATGACCTGTCTTTTTTAGAAGCACTTGGTTACCAACCGGACGTACCAATCCCCCCACCTACACAGAATTAAAGGAGCATTTATGGAACCCAAAAAAATGAATTATCTGAAAACGTTTTTGCTGGGCTTTGGATTTTTTGGCGTCAGCGTCATCTGGTCAGTCTACAATGCCTTTGTTCCGCTAATCCTGGACGAGCGCTTTGGGCTGCACGCAGGCTTTATTTCATTTATCATGGTACTGGATAATATCGCCGCCCTCCTTATTCAACCGTCCCTGGGCGTCTTTTCCGATCGACTGCGGTCACCTATCGGTCGACGGTTACCCTTTATCGTGGTCGGCGCCCCATTGGCTGCAGCCGCGTTCGGAGTGATCCCTTTTGCTCAGGTACTGCCATTATTCATCTTCAGCTGCATCACACTGCTGCTGGCAATGGCTTTCTGGCGCACGCCCGTGGTGGCATTGATGCCGGATATCACACCTTCAGAACAGCGTTCTCCTGCTAACGGCGTCATCAACCTGATGGGCGGCCTGGGCACTGTGCTGGCCACATTGATTGGCGGCCCCCTTTATAACATCAACCCGGCTTATCCCTTCTTTCTTGCCGCCGGGCTGGTGATTTTGGCGGCCCTCCTGGTGTTGATCTTTATTCGAGAGCCCAAGGAATACATCGCCGCTAAACTGCACCTGGCCGACAAAGCCGAAGGCAGTCAGATGGAAAACAAGGTGTTCAAAAACCTTTCTAATGTGTTCACACAAGAAGAAAAAAGCCCGATGTTCATCCTGTTAGCGATCTTGTTCTGGTTTATTGCTTATAATTCGCTCGACACCTTCTTTACATTATTTGGTGTCAATCATCTTGGCTTAACCGGTGGTGACAGCGCCTTCCAAATCTCCTATATCGGGTTGTCATTCATGTTGATGGCCATTCCCGCCGGGCTTTTGGCGCGCAAATTCAAGCGGAAAAACGTGATCATCGCCGGCATCTTTGTCATGATCATCACGATCGTCCTCATGTACTTCATTCCGGGAAGCGTGCTGACAACGAAATTTGCATCTTTGATGGGCTCTGGTTTTTATATTCTGTCCATCATACTGATTGTCGCTGGCTTTGGTTGGGCCATGATCAACGTCAACTCGCTGCCCATGGTGGTGGATATGACCGATGATGAACACATCGGCACCTATACCGGCTTGTATTATTTCTTCTCGCAATTGGCGGCCACTATCGGCCCGGTCTTATTTGGTTGGACCATCCAGCTCGCTGGCAATGATTACCGACTGATGATGGTCATTGCCCCGCTTTTCTTCATCCTAGCATTTTTCATGATGCGGGGTGTCAAACGAGGAGAAATGAAATCCGTCTCTTCCGCACCAGAAAGCTCGGTCTAAAGCGCACCCGTTGATCTTGCCACAAAGCCAGGAAAGAATTATACTTACGTAAGGTTTTTTAGTTAAAACCTGTCACAAAAACCATAACTTAATTAATAGAGGAGAATCTTATGTCCAAAAAATCATTGTTTATCTTCGCTTTTCTAATGATTGGCAGTCTGATCCTGGCTGCCTGCGCCCCCGCCGCACCAAAAGCTGAAGAGCCTGCCGTTGAAGAACCGGCTGTAGAAGAGCCGGTCGTCGAAGAACCCGTTGCAGAAGAACCGGTTGTAGAAGAGCCCGTTGTAGAAGAGCCCGTTGTAGAAGAGAGCAAATTCCTGGTTTGCCAGATCACCGACACTGGCGGAATTGACGACAAATCCTTCAACCAAACCGCCTGGAAGGGCATTGAAGATGCCATAACAGATCTTGGGATTGAAGGTAAATATCTCGAATCGCAAGAAGTTGCTGATTACGAAAAATATCTCAACGCATTCATCGAAGAAGGCTGTGACCTGATCGTCACCGTTGGTTTCTTAATTGGCGACGCCACTGCTGCTGCCGCCGAAGCCAACCCGGATAACAATTTCTCGATCGTTGACTTCGCTTACGATCCACCTGTTGACAACATCGTCGGCCAGATTTTCCAAACGGATGAATCAGCCTTCCTGGCTGGTTATGCTGCAGCGGCCGTCACCAAGACCGGCATCGTAGGCACCTTTGGCGGCCTGCCGATCCCCACGGTAACCATCTTCATGAAAGGCTTTGTTGAAGGCGTAAACTACTACAACGAAGTTAAAGGCACCGATGTTGTCGTCCTTGGTTATGATCTGGAAGATGAAACCAAAGGCCTGTTCTCCATGGACTTTGATGACCAACAAAAAGGTCGTGAGCTGGCTGTTTCTCTGATGGATGAAGGTGCAGATGTGATCATGCCCGTGGCTGGCCCGGTTGGACTGGGTGCTGCTGCCGCTATTCAGGAACGCGGCAATGCCTATTTGATCGGTGTCGACTCAGATTGGTACCTGACTGCTCCTGAATATGGCGCCATTACCCTCACTTCTGTGATGAAGATGATGGATGCAACCACCTTCCAGGTCATTGAATCCGTCCTCGATGGCACCTTTACCGGTGGCAATATCGTCGGTACGCTTGCCAATGGCGGCCTGGAGCTTGCCCCATTCCACGACCTCTCTGACCTGATCTCTGCTGAATTGCAAGCAGAACTCGATCAAATCCAAGAGGATATTATTGCTGGGAAAATTGTCCTGCAGTAAGCGCAATAGCTAAACGAAACGGGTTGGAGAAAATACTCCAACCCGAATTTTTTATTATGACCTGCTAATGAAGCAGCTTTTTCCATTCATACAATTAAACGAGAAAAGGGGATCGTATGGCGCCTATTCTTGAATTAAAGGGGATCACGAAACAGTTCCCTGGCGTATTAGCAAACGATCACATCGATCTCGCCCTGAATAAAGGTGAGATTCTGGCGTTGCTGGGTGAAAATGGCGCGGGAAAATCGACCTTGATGAACATTCTTTACGGCTTGTATCAACCTGATGAAGGTGATATTTTCATTAATGATGAAAAGATTGTGATCAATTCTCCCACCGATGCCATCGATGCTGGCATTGGAATGGTCCATCAGCATTTTATGCTGATCCCAGTATTTACTGTGGTTGAAAACATCATGCTGGGTCAGGAATCAGTCAAATTTGGCGATTTTCTCGATCGTGCTGATGCTTCCAAAAAGATTTTAGAGATTTCAGAACAATTCAACCTGCCCGTTAATCCCAACGACTTGGTCAGGGATATCCCGGTGGGCATTCAACAGAAAGTAGAGATCATTAAACTCCTCTACCGACAAGCGGAGATATTGATCTTTGACGAACCAACCGCTGTTCTCACCCCGCAGGAAGCTGATGAACTTTTTGACATCATGCGCTCATTAGCCAAGCAAGGTAAATCGATCATCTTCATCACCCACAAGCTGCGCGAAGTACTGGAAGTGGCTGATCGCATTATGGTTATCCGGCTGGGTGCTGTCGTCGGAGAGACCACACCCCAACAGGCCGATAAAAACAGTCTGGCTGCTATGATGGTTGGACGGGAAGTCAGCCTGGTGGTTGAAAAAGAAACAAAAGTTCCAGGCGATATTGTTGTCAGCATCCGAGACCTGCTTGTGACAGATAAATATCAAAACATCGTGGTTGATCACGTCTCGCTGGATGTGCGCGCTGGCGAAGTGGTTGGCATTGCTGGCGTTCAGGGCAATGGGCAAACTGAACTGGTTGAAGCTATTACTGGCCTACGCAAAAGCGCCGGTGGACAGGTGACGCTGATGGGCCGTGATATTACCCACGCTACACCTCGTAAGATCACCGAACTGGGTTCAGCTCACGTCCCCGAAGACCGCCAAATGGACGGCCTGGTATTGCCATTCCCGACAGCAGAAAACCTGGTTTTATGTACTTATTATAAAAAACCCTTCTCAAAAGGTGCTGTGCTGCAATATCAAATTATTCTTGAACACGCAAAACGATTAATCCACGACTTTGATATCCGCACACCCAGCGCGTTGACGCCTGTCAGCAACCTTTCAGGCGGTAATCAACAAAAAGTCATTATTGCCCGGGAGCTCTCCCGCCCCATTCAATTTCTTATGGCATCACAACCCACCCGAGGCCTTGATGTGGGTTCAATCGAATATATTCACAAACGCCTCGTACAAAAACGCGATGAAGGTTGCGCTGTTTTGCTTGTTTCGCCCGAACTGGATGAAGTGATGGAACTCTCTGATCGGATCGCAGTCATGTTTCGCGGAAAGATACTGGCCATTGTAGACAGTCAATTGGTCACCAAAGAACAGGTTGGTTTGATGATGACAGGCGAAATTCCAGAAGAAGGTTTTCACGCCAATGAAAACCGTGTGGTGGAAAGGACCTTTTAGGAGGCAGTGTTTATGAAACGTGAACCAAATAAATTTGAGGAGGCAGGTCAGGTCCTGCTCCAGGAAATCAACGAAACTGGAGATGAACCCACCACCCAAAAACGCTCATTGTGGTCCGCCATCGCCATTCCAGTGCTGGCAATCCTGACCGGGTTAATTATTGGTGCTGTGCTCGTCGCGGCAACCAGTACATCAGTTTATGAAGCATTTGAACACTCCTTTGGTGAAGGCTTGAGGACGATTTTTATAGAAGTTTTTACCGCCTACAAAGCATTGTTTACGGGCTCAATTGGTGACCCGGCAAAGATTTCTAACGCACTGGGCTCTGGGGATGATCGCCTGATTCGCGCAGCATTCAACCCCTTCCTCGAAAGCCTGGTACAGGCCACGCCCTATATCTTTGCAGGTTTGGCTGTAGCACTTGGCTTCCGTTCTGGTTTATTCAATATCGGCGTTGAAGGCCAGCTGTTTATTGGCGCAGCCTGTGCCACCTATGTTGGCTACGCAATTACGGGCCTACCATTCATTATTCACATGCCTTTAGCCTTCTTGGCTGGCGCCTTGGGTGGTGCCCTATGGGGGTTCATCCCTGGCTTGTTAAAAGCAACCACGGGAGGGCACGAGGTGATCAACACCATCATGATGAACTATATCGCCTTCAGATTGACCGAATGGCTGCTCTCTGGCGCAATGACCCGGCCGGGGTCCGGTGGTATGCCCATCAGCCCCCTAATCCAGGAAAGCGCACAAATTCCTCAATTTTTCCAAAGCCCCATTCGTTTCCATCTGGGTTTCTTCATTGCTCTGGGGGTTGCCTGGCTCGTTTGGTGGCTACTTTTCAAAACCAAGTGGGGATTAAACTTGCGCACCGTGGGTGCCAATCCACGGGCTGCGAAATATGCCGGCCTGAGTATAGGGAAATCCTATGCGATTGCAATGGCGATTTCTGGCGCGTTAGCCGGAATGGCCGGGGGCGTACAAATTCTGGCCGTCAACCGCAGCATGGCCCTGGGTCTATCTTCCGGGTATGGGTTTGACAGCATTGCCCTGGCTTTAATTGGCAACAACCACCCCCTGGGTGTGGTGCTGACCTCGATTTTGTTTGGCACACTGCGCAACGGTGCCACCCGTATGATGGTCGTTTCTAAAATCCCGGTCGATATCGTCGACGTCATGCAAGCTATCATTCTGATGTTCGTGGCCGCACCGGCCATTATTCGAAGTCTCTACCGCCTGCGTAAGCCTAAACAAGAGGAAGAAACAGCCTTTGTCAGCGGTTGGGGAGGAGGTCAATCATGACAACCCGTTCGCAAATCATTCAACGCAAAAAGATCTATGAAATTCCACCCACCAGAAAACTCTTCCTGGGTATCGTTGAGCTGCTTATCGCCCTGGTGATCCTGCTTGGGTTTGTCATTAACACCGAACCCAACACCCTGACCCGCTTTGTTATGACCCCGGGCGGAATCGATATTGGTAAGATGCCCGATTGGGTCATCCCCACCCTGCCGACGTTGATTATTCTAACCATTATCCCAGCATTAATCGGTCTCTACCAGCTTGTGCGTGGCTTTGGCCGGGCAACCAATGGCATGGTTGGTTTAAGTGCACTTTGCCTGATTTTTGGTTTTATTACCTGGCAAGCCAGCGGCACCTCGGTAAACCTGGCAGGGATGTTTACCAGCGCGGTTTTGCTGGCAGTCCCAATTACCTTGGGTGCCTTCTCGGGTGTGCTTTCCGAACGGGCTGGCGTCGTCAACATCGCCATTGAAGGTATGATGCTGATGGGCTCCATGATCGGCTCCCTAATTGGCAGCATTACCAACAACGCCTGGATCGGCCTGGTGGGCGCTATTCTCTCAGGGCTTTTACTCAGCTTGATCCATGCAATTCTATCGATCAAATATAAAATCAACCAGGTTATTTCAGGCACGGTGATCAATATCTTCTCAGCAGGGATGACCGCCTTTATCTCGCAAAAATACTTGCAGACCAATCAGGCGCTGAACAGCCCACCTTTGTTCACCCGCATCCCCATCCCTGGTCTGGCGAAGATTCCATTACTCGGGCCGATGTTCTTCAATACCAACGTGTTTGTTTACCTGACGTTCATCCTGCTGATCGTCATCCAGGTGGCGCTTTTCTCCACCCGCTGGGGATTGCGTCTGCGATCCGTTGGTGAACATCCCCGGGCAGCCGACACCCTGGGCATTGACGTGATCAGAACTCGCTATGAGGCTGTTCTATTGAGCGGCATCGTCGCTGGACTGGCTGGTGGATTTTTCACCCTGGGCTCGGTGGGGCGCTTTAATGAAGGCATGACGGCGGGTAAGGGTTTCATTGGCCTGGCAGCGATGATCTTCGGCAACTGGCGTCCTTTAGGGGCCATGGGTGCTGGCTTGATATTTGGCTTTGCCGATGCAATTGGCTCAAAGCTTTTGCTGCTTGGCAGCGCCATCCCACCGCAAATCATGGCGATGGCGCCTTACCTGATTACCATGATCGTCCTGGCCGGGTTCATTGGCAAAGGCGACGCCCCAGCCGCCGACGGCGAGCCCTACGAGAAGGAATAAAACGTCAGATTATCCTTTTAATGCAGCAAAAACCACCCGGCGATGTGCTCGTCAGGTGGTTTTCGTTTTAAAAGGGTATAATAAAACGCAATTCCACCATTCCAAGGAGGAATATGCCCCAAACCCAGCCCATCTACCTCGATTACAACGCCACAACCCCGTTATCCGCGGGGGTGATTGCTGCCATGCGTCCCTTTTTAGAGGAATATTTTGGCAACTCTTCTTCAAGTCACGCTTACGGGCGAATCGCCAAAGCAGCCCTTGATACAGCTCGAAGGCAGGTCGCACGCCTGATCGGCGCCTCGCCTGGCGAAATCATCTTCACCAGCGGCGGCACCGAAGCCAATAACCTGGCAATTTTAGGAGTAGCGCGGGCATATCGCTCAAAAGGCCAACATATGATCACCTCGGCCGTTGAACACCCTGCTGTAACTGAGGTCTGCGCATATTTATCATCACGCGGTTTCCGCATCACCACCTTGCCGGTGGATTCGTATGGCCGGGTCGCGCCACAGGAGCTATCTGACGCCCTGACGCCAGAGACAATTCTGGTAAGCATCATGCATGCCAACAATGAGGTCGGCACCATCCAACCCATCCGCGAATTAGCCAGTCTGGCGCATCGAGCTGGCGCGCTGTTTCATACCGATGCCGCCCAATCCGCGGGGAAAATACCGGTCAATGTAGGCGATCTGGGCATAGATCTGCTCTCGATTGCCGGGCATAAGCTGTATGCTCCCAAAGGCGTCGGCGCGCTCTATATCCGCGCAGGTGTCCGTCTTGAAAAAATTACCTTTGGCACGGGTCAGGAAAAGGGTCTGCGGCCAGGCACGGAAAACATGCTTGAAATCGTCGGGCTGGGTGCTGCAGCCGAAGAGGCCCAGCAAACTCTGAATGTACGCAAGCAACACCTTGCAACCATGCGCGACCGTCTGCACTTCGGTTTGGAGGTCGCCCTGCCGCCCGGAGTGCTCCGCTTGAACGGGCATTCCGATGAACGTCTACCCAACACCCTCAACCTCAGTTTCCATAACATTGAAGCCAACACCCTGCTTGACAGCATTTCAGGTTTTATAGCCGCATCTGCGGGTGCCGCCTGTCACGCGGGTCATATCGAGGTCTCTGGTGTCCTCAGGGCCATGAATGTTCCAATGGCGTGGGCGAAAGGTGCGCTAAGGTTTTCCGTCGGCACAATGACCAGCAGTGAAGAAATTGATCGTGCTGTTGAGGTCATCACCCAAGCCTTCAGGTTAGTTAATTCTAAAGACGATTAATTCAAATTGGAGGAATCATCATGTCCATCGAAAATTACCATTTTCAAAGGTTGCTGCCCTACCCTGAGAGCTGGTTGATAAAAAAACTGCTCAAATCACCCCTGTTTCTTTACCGACTCGGCCTGGGAAAATTGTTTGGAAATTATATCCTGATCCTTTCAACCACAGGTCGCCATACCGGGAACGTCCACCGAACACCGGTGGAGTATTTCTTCCATGAAGATCGGTTTTATATTATCAGCGGGTTTGGCGAACAGCCCGACTGGTTCCAGAATATCCAGTCCAGCCCGCGGGTCACCGTCCAGAACGGGTATGAAACCCTTTGTGTCAGGGCTCGCCCACCGCAAACTAAGGCTGAGTGGCAAGCAATCGAACTTTATCTGACTCATAGCCCGGTAGGAAAGCTCCTCCAAGCCAGGTTTCGGGACAAAATTGAAGATGCCAACACGGTGGAAAAAATCAAGGGTTGGCCGGTGCTCACCTTCGATCCGACTGATGAGCCCTGCCCCCCGCCTTTGATGGCAGACCTGGTTTGGGCATGGCCGCTGATTTTGTTGGGCGCAGCCATTCAGGTCATGTGCCTGTGGCTATTACGTCTCAGGAAACATTGATCGCTATTGGGCCGTCAAGAACGGATTCAATGATTAATAACCTCATTTTCAAGCGGTAAAAATTGTAAGTCTTTTTAAAGGCGCGATAATTACTGGTAAAATACAACCGGTTTTCACAACAACGCGTGAATCTCACGTGATTGTTTCAATCCATATTTTGCGACAGTTGAAAGAGAGAAAGCATGTCGGTTATTTCCATCAACAATATTTCCAAACGGTTCGGAACAACACAGGCCGTGGATCAATTGAGCTTTGATGTCCAGTCCGGCGAGATTTTTGGTTTATTAGGTCCAAACGGTGCGGGGAAAACCACCTGCATCCGCATGATTTTGGATATCTTTGAACCCGATTCAGGCGACATCCAGGTAATGGGCGGACCAATGACGGATGAGAAAAAAAACCATATTGGCTATCTGCCAGAAGAACGCGGCCTTTACCAGGACATCTCCCTGGGACGTTGCCTGACCTTTCTGGCAACGCTCAAAGGTATGCCTGAAAAACTCGTTGAAGCAAAATTGGTCGATTACCTGAAACTATTTGACCTTTACGAAGTCCGCGACAAAAAAGTAAAAGAGCTCAGCAAGGGTATGCAGCAAAAAGCACAGCTCATCGCTACGCTGATCCACGACCCCGAACTGGTCATCATTGATGAACCCTTTGCCGCCCTCGACCCGATCAACACCCAAATGGTCAAGGATATTCTCGAAGAAAAACGGGATGAGGGCAAGGCCATTATTATGTCCACCCACCAGATGAACCAGGT
>LSQX01338661.1_pt1 | contig 22362 bp, 29 predicted proteins | sample 654561 | NCBI WGS metagenome assembly LSQX01 (sample SAMN04489861, study PRJNA283612) | anaerobic digester metagenome | isolation source: 4 biogas reactors fed with cattle manure at either 37C or 55C with and... | place: Denmark: Kongens Lyngby | collected 2014
TTATCGGACAAGCTTGGTATAACAGACTTTTTGGATCCACAGCAAAACATTCTGGCCGGCGTATATATGCTGAGAGAGATCTCAAAAGAGTACAGCAGGCTGGAAGATGTGCTAGTGGTTTACGCCCGCGGACCGGGCGGAGCAAAAAAGCTCTGGCGCAAGGGGGTGCGAAAAACCGAACATACCAAAAAGGTGCTGGAACGAATGAGTAATCTGAAAAGGAGGGAGGTTTAGAATTGCCGGAATACTTAGAACATCGATGCTGCATGTGTCCAAACATAGGAACACCGATAACAACTTGCCCGCCGGCTCCAACTTTGCATCCAACTCCAACACCGTGCCGCTTTGTTAAAACCTACATAGATAATCGCGGGTGGCGATATCGAGCTATGCCGGGGCTCGGGCCAAATTGCTTTAAGGGGCGATATAACAAGCCCGGTAAGCCGGGATGGAAGTGCATGCCGCAACTCCCTTGGCGGTCAAGTTTCGACGAGGCGCAAGCTGACCTGAATGCTTATGCAAAAGCAAAGGGGTGGTTGGAATGCTAGAGGTTCTGCTCTCCCCGGTGGGAATAGCGGTAACGGCAATAGTAGGGCTGGCGCTGGTGGCGGCGAATCTGATTGATCTATTTACGCCGGACAAGCCGGAGCTGCATCTGTACGAGCGGATTAAAAGAGCAAAACGGAAAGGCAGGTGGGAGTAGGTGGAGAAATTCAATAATAACGGAGAACTGTGCATTGTCCTTAAGCGCCATGGTACCAAAGCGCTTATCTTACGGACAGACAGCACTGGTGCACCGTATGTAGTACCAGTGGAACATGTTAAAGGCGCATCCAGTTGGTGGCACGGCAGGTATTTTACAGATTTAGATGAAGCGCTGGAATTCTATAACAAGGAGGTTAGAGAACTTGAAGCGGGCGCGCAGATGGACGCCTGAAGAATATGAATATCTAATCGAAAATTGGGGCAACAAGTCGCTTAGAACTATCGCTAATCACCTGAACCGGAGTCCGAATGCTGTGAAAATCAAAGTTGACCGATTAGGGTTAGGTGCATTTCTCGACAGCGGAGATTACATAACTTTTAATCAGTTGCTAAATGCTTTAGGTATCAGAAGTTACAGCTATAAGGCGGAAAGTTGGATTAAGCGGCGCAAACTCCCTGTCAAATACAAAAGGGTTAAAGACTGCAGTTTTCGGATTATCTGTGTTGATGACTTTTGGAAATGGGCAGAGAAAAACCGTGGCTTCATCGACTGGACGAAATTCGAGGAAAATATCCTCGGCAAAGAGCCGGATTGGGTGAAAGAACAGCGGAGGTTGTGCACCTTGGCAAAAATGAAATACCACACTGTGCCTTGGACCCCCGGTGAAGATGAATGGTTAAAGCGTCTTTTGAAGCAGTATAAATACACTTGGTCGGAGATAGCCCGAATGATGCACAGGACAGAAGGCGCGATTCAGCGCAGAATAATCGATCTCGGATTGAAGGAACGTCCAATTAAATCGGATAACCACAATCCTTGGTCAGATGAAGATTATCAACTACTGGGTGAGCTGATAAAGCAGGGTCATCACTACGAAACCTTGTCGGAAATATTAGCGCGATCCACCAAAGCAATCCGTGGCAGAGTATACAGTATGTATCTTACGGAGAATCTCGATAAAGTGCGAACGATAATCGGAGACAGCAACTGGGGCGATAATAGGCCGGACAGGCCGGTGGCACACCCTACATTAACCAGTGCGGAACGCCAGGAAGTCAGGCAAAACATATCGCTATTGGCGGGAATTTTAAAGGCCTCTATTAAATCACGCTGTATAGCAATGAAAGGAGAATGCTATGAGGCAGAAATCGCGTAAGAAAAAACCGCTTACGTCTCCGGAAAAGACGTAAGCGGCACAAAAGGAGATAAATAGTTTATCACACACCCTCATTATAAGAGGAGAAGAGAGGTTTGTCAATGGATATCAGAGTTATAGGAAAATGGCCGCACATTGAAGTAATTGCCGCAGGAGACCGCACGGACGTTCTTATTGGGCTTACTTGTGCTATTACCTCAATATTAAATATCTATAAAAAACCCGGAACAACGGATGAGGATATAGTTAATACAATAGCCGGAACAGCACGAAATTTGTTAAAGGCTAATCATATTGAGATTAATTTATCTGAAATGTATAAGGAGGGCATCAGGTAATGTGGGTATTTCGCAAGGCAGAACCGCAGCTGTGGACAGTAGGGTTCTACAGCCCGGATGGCGTGTGGCACCCGGAAAGCGACTGGAGCACAAAAGAAGAGGCCGTCCTGCGTGTGCACTACCTGAACGGCGGTTCCTCCGCCGAGGAGGCGCCCTGATGATTACAAGCCGCAAAAATTACACTCAAAAAGAACCGCCCCGTTGCCCCATATGCGGCAGCATCGATGTTATAGGAGAGCAATGTCAACACTGTAAATCAAAAATTTAGGAGGCTAATTGATTATGGAAGTAAAAGTTACTATCGAGGCAGACAAGCTCGTAATCGCAATGACTAAACTTGCTGACGCTATACTTAGATACGCTGACGTGCTCCAAGGAAATCCCATACAAAACGGGTTTAAGGATCATGGTGATTTTGAGGAGATAATGGATGCTCCTGAACCTCAGACAACATCTGCAACCGCACTTGCGCCCGCAACCGCTCCCGCGACTACACCTATGACCGCACCCGCAACTGCTTCTGTAATAACATCACCCTACCCGCCTCAAGCAGCGGTACCCGTGGCACCACAGCCTGCAACACCACCAGTGGTACAGCCGACAATACAGCAGCCCTCGCCAGTACCTACTGCTCAAGCCCCCACTTACACATTAGACCAGCTCGCGCAAGCCGCAGCTGTATTGCGTGACTCCGGTAAGCTGCCTCAGCTGCAAGGACTACTTCAGCAGTTTGGTGTCCAATCAATGCAACAGCTCCCGCCGGAGCGATACGGTGAGTTTGCAACCGCTCTGCGGGGATTGGGGGCGAAGATCTAATGCCGGGAAAGCATGCGTTGTTATCGGCCTCCGGTGCGGAGCGGTGGATGAACTGCACGCCTTCAGCAAGGCTGGAAGAACAGTTCCCCGATGCCGGAAGTATTTATGCAGATGAAGGGTCCTTAGCTCATGCAATTGCAGAGCTTAAACTCCGCAAACACTTTCTTGAGCCGATGGGGCCGAGAACCTTCAGCAACCGGTTAAAAAAATTTCAAGAGGATCCTTCATACGCACCTGAAATGCTGAAGCACACAGATGATTACCTCGACTACATAAAAAGCATCGCCCACAGCTTTCCCGGTAAGCCGTACATAGGCATTGAGGTTAAACTGGATTTTTCTTGTTTCGTTCCCGAGGGTTTCGGTACTGCAGATTGCATCATTATTTACAGTAATGACTTGCATATTATCGACTTCAAATACGGCCAGGGTGTGCCTGTCAGTGCTGAAATCAGCCCTCAAATAAGGCTATATGCTTTGGGAGCTATTGAAAACTACAGCATGTTTTATGATATCCAAACCATACACATGCACATTTTCCAGCCTCGGCGGGATGATGCGTCCAGCGAAGCTGTAATGTCAAAGGATGACTTAATCAACTGGGGCGAATTCATCGTGAAGCCTCTTGCCCAAAAAGCCTTTAAAGGAGAGGGAGAATACAATCCTGGGGAATGGTGCCGGTTTTGCCGTGCGAAAGCCCAATGCCGCGCCCGATCTAATACCATGACTGCATTAGAGGCTTTCGGCAACGTTCTTCCACCTCTGCTTACTGATGAAGAGGTAGGCGGCATTCTCACCAGGGCACAGACGCTTAAAGCATGGGTGTCCGATCTCGAAGAATACGCACTATCGACCTTGCTTGCCGGCGGTGAAATTCCGGGATGGAAAGCTGTTGAGGGGCGCAGCGTCAGACAGTTTGATGATATCGACAAAGCATTTGATATCTTGAAGGCAAACGGAATCGATGAAGCGGTATTGTACGAGCGCAAACCGATCACCCTTACTGCGGTCGAAAAATTACTCGGCAAAAAGCAATTTGCGGAGCTGCTATCCGGACACGTCATCAAGCCACCCGGCAAACCGACACTCGCACCTGAATCCGACAAGCGTGAAGCGATAACCAATATGCCTAAAGCCGAACAAGCATTTTCAAACAAAAAATATTAAATGGAGGTATGTAAAAATGGCAAACAACAAACCAACAATGGTAACAACCGGAGAAGTGAGAATCAGCTATGAGCATTTAATGAAGCCCTATGCAAATCAACAAGGAGCGGAACCGAAATTCAGTGCTACGCTGCTTATCCCAAAATCCGATGTGGCGACTAAGCAACGAATCGACGCGGCTATTCAGGCGGCAACACAGGAAGGTATTAATAGCAAATGGAATGGGGTCAGGCCGCCTCAGGTCGCAATCCCAATTTACGACGGCGACGGCGTAAGACCAAACGGCGAACCATTTGGACCGGAGTGTAAAGGTCACTGGGTCATGACTGCTTCCAGCCGGATCAGGCCGGAAGTGGTTGACCTAAACCTGAACCCGATTATTGACGCGACAGAAGTTTACTCCGGGATGTATGCCCGCGTTAATATCAACTTTTTCCCGTACAATGCCGCAGGAAAAAAGGGTATTGGGTGCGGCCTCGGACCTGTCCAGAAAACACGCGATGGCGAACCGCTCGGCGGGCGTATAACCGCCGCTGAGGCTTTTGGAGGGAATGTTGTAGGCCCCCAGTCCACGCCGCAGTACCAGCCGCAGTTTAACACCACAACGGCATCCCAGTATTCTGCCCAGTCAGCGCCGCAGTATATGGTAGACCCCATCACCGGCCAGCCCTTTAACCCGCCATTCTAAAGGGCTGATAGAATGAAAAATCAATTTGAGATATCAGACGGAGTTGTAAAGATATTCGTGGTTCGCAGGGACGGGTACGTAATACCCGTCCTGATCTCTCACGAAGATTTGACAAGAGCACAGGAATTCCCAAATACCTGGTGTGTAATAGTGTACTTCTTCACCGGTGGATAATGCCCGAAGCGGGCTCGAATTACGTTGACCATATTAACGGGAATTCTCTGGATAATCGTAGGTCAAACCTTCGCATTGTGATTCCTGCTGAGAATTCCCAAAATCGAAAAGGTCCGCAAGCAAACAGCTCATCAGGAATTCGCGGTGTATCATGGTACGCCAGAAAAGGTATGTGGCAAGCAGAACTTAAAGTTAATGGCCGTCGTATACATTTAGATTATTTCCCCTCAAAAGAACTTGCCGGCACTATTGTCGAAGCCGAACGAGCAAGGTTAATGCCCTTTTCTAAGGAGGCACTGGAGTATGCAGTGTATCTGCGTGGATATTGAAACATACAGCAGCACTGATTTACGGAAATGTGGACTACATAAATATGTGCAGTCCCCCGATTTCCAAATCTTATTGTTCGGGTATTCACTTAACGGTTCTCCGGTTCAAGTAATTGACCTTATGAACGGAGAAAAAATACCATCGGAAATAATATCACTGCTTTTTGACCCATCCTGTATCAAGTATGCTTATAACGCGGCTTTTGAGTGGTACTGCCTATCTAAGCACTTTAAGCTTAAAGAACTAAACGACTGGCTGCCACAGTGGCGGTGTACCATGCTGCATGGATTATACTGCGGATACACTGCCGGGCTGGCTGCTACGGGCGAAGCTTTAGGGCTGCCGATGGATAAGCGTAAAATGCAAGCCGGTGCTCGCCTTATAGATGTATTCTGTAAGCCGTGCAAACCAACAAGATCTAACGGGTATTGCTCCAGGACACTGCCGCATCACGAGCCCGAAAAATGGGAGTTGTTTAAGGAATATTGCCGACAAGACGTTGTTACTGAAATGGAGATTGAACGGCGGCTGTCATTCTACCCGGTACTCGATACAATACAGCGGCAGTGGAGTACCGACCAGATTATTAATTCCCGCGGAGTGGCGGTAGACCTGGATTTTGTCCGCGGTGCCATATGGTGTTCCGAAACCATAACAGAAAAACTGATGAAAGAAGCTATCAGCCTGTCCGGACTGGAAAACCCAAAAAGTGTTTCGCAGCTTTCTAAATGGCTGGAAGAGGAAACTGGCTTAGAGATAGGAAATCTTCGCAAAGATACAGTTAACAGCTTGCTTGAAAGGGATTTAATCAGCAAAAAAGCCCGCCGGTTATTAGAGATTAGGCAGGGCCTTGGAAAATCTTCGGTTGCAAAATATAGCGCAATGGAAGCTGCTGTGTGCGAAGATGGCAGGCTTCGAGGGATGCTGCAGTTCTACGGCGCAAACAGGACTGGCCGATGGGCCGGGCGGATTGTGCAGCCGCAAAATTTACCGCAGACGCATTTATCTGCTCTACCACTTGCCCGCGATTTGGTCAAACGTGGTGATCTTGAAATGCTGGAACTACTATATGGAAATGTACCGGATGCGCTGTCCCAGCTGATACGCACCGCGCTGGTCGCTCCGCCCGGATATGTATTGCTTGACGCCGATTTTTCTGCCATTGAAGCGCGTGTAATTGCGTGGCTGGCGGGCGAGGAATGGGTGCTGGAGGTCTTCCGGACTCATGGAAAAATATACGAAGCCTGTGCTGCTCACATGTTCGGAGTTCCGATTGAAAAAATTGTCAAGGGCAACCCTGAATATGAGTTAAGGCAGAAAGGCAAGATTGCAACATTGGCGCTTGGATATCAAGGTTCGACCGGCGCGTTAATCGCAATGGGTGCGCTACAACAAGGGTTAACCGAGGAAGAACTTCCGGAAATAGTATCAAGGTGGCGTCAGGCAAACAGCCGGATTGTAGACCTTTGGTATTCTGTGGAAAACGTTGCCGTTGAGACCATCAGAACCGGACTGCCCAACGGTATTAATGGCCTAATCTTCGCAATGGAGGGCGATTCATCCGGACAATACTTTATGACCATTACCCTGCCAAGCGGTCGCAAGCTGTATTATGTAAAACCTTTTCTTGTACCAAACAGCCGAGGGTATGCGAGTATCCGGTACTGGGGCGTAAATCAAGGTAAATGGCGCAAAATTGAAACCTACGGCGGCAAGCTGGTTGAAAACATCGTTCAGGCAATTGCCCGGGACTGTCTGGCGGTCAATATTGAACGGCTGGAAGCGGCAGGATTCCCTGTGGTGTTCCATGTGCATGATGAAATTGTGATTGAGGTGCCTGAGGATAAAGCGAATCTGGACCGGGTTACCGCTATTATGAGCCAGCCAATAGACTGGGCTCCGGGGTTGCCGCTTAAGGCCGATGGATGGGTGGATGTGTTTTATAAGAAGGATTAAATATAAATCTTTAAAGAATGTAAAGGAGACATCCCCTATGCAGTATGACCGACTAATAACAATCTCAACAGCTAACAGCCGCAAATCGACACACTGGCCGGCTTCCACACTACTGTGGTCCGAGCTGGTAGAGCGGCTTCGTGTGCCTGTCCGAGGCACTGAGACATTAAGCGAATATCTCCAGTTGCCCAAGGCCAAGCAGGACGAGCTAAAAGATGTGGGCGGCTTCGTGGCCGGCACCCTTGCCGGTGAACGCCGCAAGGCCAACAGTGTTACCGGCAGGGATGTTATTACCCTCGACATGGATAATATCCCTGCCGGAGGTACACAGGATATACTCCGCCGTGTTGACGCGCTGGGCTGTGCTTATGCGGTATACTCCACACGCAAGCACGAGGAAGCGCAGCCGCGCTTGCGTATACTTGTACCTTTAAGCCGTACAGCTACAGCGGATGAATATGAACCTATTGCCCGCAAGCTGGTAAGTATCATAGGCATTGAATTTTGTGATCCCTCTACCTTTGAGGCTTCAAGACTTATGTACTGGCCAAGCTGCTGCTCTGACAGCCAGTACGTATATACATACGGCGATAAACCTTTTCTCGATACCGACGGTATCCTTGGAATGTATACAGACTGGCGCAATATAGCTGAATGGCCTCAGGTGCCGGGAGTTCAGGAGAAATTTAAACGCTATGCGACCAAGCAGGGCAATCCTACAGAAAAGTCCGGAGTGATAGGGGCTTTCTGCCGTGTCTATGACATTTACAAAGCAATGAATGAGCTGATACCCAGAGAATACCTGCCGACTGATATTCCGGACCGCTATACCTATGCCGGCGGCTCTACAACAGGCGGTGCAATCGTTTACGACAATGGGCAGTTCCTATACTCTCACCACGCCACCGACCCATGCTCCGGGCGGTTGGTCAACGCTTTTGATCTTGTTCGCCTGCATAAATTCGGCGAACTTGACGATGACGCGAAGCCGGATACGCCTACAAACAGGCTGCCGTCATATACGGCAATGTGCGAGTTTGCAATATCCGATCCAGCAGTTTCGACTCTACTGAATCAGGAACGTTATGAAAAAGCTACCCAAGCTTTCAGTACGCCAATAGAGGCAGCAGACGCTAACTGGATGTCTCTGCTGGCGGTATCCCCTACAACCGGTACGCCAGCAAAGACTATGGACAATATCTGCATCATTCTGGAGAACGACCCGCTCCTAAAAGGCAAGTTCGGACTGGACGAGTTCGCCAACCGCGGAGTTGTTCTCGGTCCCCTGCCTTGGGATAAGAGGACCGAACGCCGCGTATGGTCGGACACAGATGACGCCGGTGCGCAGTGGTATATTGAAAAGGTGTATGGAATTACCGGCAAAGACAAGATACTCAACGCTATAGCACTAAGCAGCTTTAAAAACCGCTTCAACGATGTTCAAAGCTATCTCACTTCTCTTAAATGGGACGGCACGCCGAGACTGGACACGCTGCTATCAGATTACCTCGGCGCGGAAGATAACATATACACGCGGCAAGTTATCCGTAAGAGCCTCACAGCCGCCGTTGCCAGGGCCATGCAGCCGGGTGTCAAATATGACTATATGCCAATACTGTCAGGACCTCAGGGATTAGGTAAAAGCACCTTTTTGCGACTACTCGGCAGACGTTGGTTCTCAGACAGCCTTTTGACCTTTGAGGGTAAAGAAGCCTGCGAAATGATACAAGGCGTATGGATTAACGAACTCAGCGAGTTAAACGGGTTAACTAAATCCGAAATGAGTGCAGTAAAACAGTTTCTGTCAAAATCGGAAGACATATTTCGTGTGCCTTACGGGAGGCGGTCTGATCTATACCCCCGCAGGTGCGTATTCTTCGGTACCACCAACGACGCTGAATTTCTTCGGGACAACACGGGAGAGCGCCGGTTCTGGCCGGTAGATGTGGGCCAGCATCCAACCAAGAAAAGCGTGTTTACTGATTTACCTTTAGAAGTCGACCAGATTTGGGCAGAGGCCTTCACAGCATGGCAGCTGGGAGAGTTCTTGGATCTGGAGCACGAAGCCAGAAACATGTGGGCGGAAGAAGTAAAATCCCATAAAATAAGCAACAGCAAAGAAGGCTTAATTCGCGAATTCCTTGAACGCCCGATACCCCTTGACTGGGACAAGCGTTCAATCAACGAACGGCGGATATATTGGGGAGGAACCTTTGGCCAGTTGCAGCAGGAAGTCACAAAGCGTGATAAGGTATGTGCCGTTGAGATATGGTGCGAATGCCTCGGCAACGAAATTAAGTGGATGAAGCAGTCGGATACGCGGGAAATTAACAACATCCTGGACGGACTGGAAGGATGGAAAAAAGATAAAAAACCGCGGTATTTTGGCAAAGAATATGGAGTTCAGAGAGGATATTCGGCCATTACAGAGTAATTACAGCAAAGTAAAAACTGTAATGTGTGTAAAAATCAATATTACAGATATTACAGATGGTAACAGATTCTGTAATGCAAAAAATCCAGCAACACCAAGGCTTAAAGGTATATTTTACAGATTTTACACTTTTCTATATAGAGATAAAAATTAGATAAATAGGCATATACCTATATACCTAAATAGCCTAATTATATAGTATATAACGCGCGTTACGTATATAGTGTAAAAAGATTTTTCAGGGAGGGTTGTGCTGTGACCGAAGCGCAAATTGAACGCAGGCTAACACAGATAGTTCGAGAGCGAGGCGTTTACTAGGGGTTAAAACTTTTCATCAGTTCGATGAATACGGATCTACCCCGAACTACTTCTGGTACTTGGAGGAATGATCTATGTCGAAAACACAGGATAGCGAAAAAATTATCGAAGCGTATCTTCGAGAGCGGGTCAAAGAATTGGGTGGAAAAGCTTATAAGTTTGTGTCACCCGGGAATAGTGGAGTGCCGGACCGGCTGGTGTGCCTGCCGGGTGGAAAAGTGTTTTTTGTGGAGCTGAAAGGGTCCGGGAAAAAACCGACCCCTCTGCAGAAAAGACAGATAAGTTATCTTTCCGGTTTAGACTTCAGCGTCTGGGTTATTGACAGCAAAGCAGGTGTTGATGAATTCATAGACTTTTGCAAGAGGATGGTGTCGGATGAAGTTTGATCCCCATCCCTACCAGGTATATTGCATTAACAGGGTAATTGATTATTCGGCATTGGGCTTATTCTTGGATATGGGTTTGGGCAAGACTGTTATCACTCTTACCGCAATCAATGAGCTTATGTACTATCGTTTTGCGGTTTCCCGAGTTTTAGTTATCGCCCCGAAAAAAGTCGCTGAAGCCACCTGGCAAAGGGAAGCCGCGAAGTGGGACCATTTAAAACACCTGCGGTTTTCCGCCGTTTTGGGTAGTCAGGCCAAGCGGATCCGAGCACTGAATACCCCGGCTGATATCTGGGTGATTAACCGCGAAAATGTACCGTGGCTGGTTGATTATTATCAAAACGCGTGGCCGTTTGACATGGTGGTAATCGACGAATCATCCAGTTTTAAAAATCATCGTGCGAAACGATTTAAGGCGTTGACGTGGATTCGCATGAACATAACCCGGATTGTGGAGTTAACCGGTACACCGGCGCCAAACGGGCTTATCGACCTATGGGCACAGATATATTTGCTTGACGGCGGAGAGCGATTGGGTAGGTACATAACCCATTTCCGTGAGAGGTATTTTGACCCGGACAAGCGTAACGCACAGCAGGTATTCACTTATACCCCGAAGCCGGGAGCCGATGACGCAATCCATCAGCGTATTAGCGACATCTGCATAAGCCTGAAGGCTGAGGATTACTTACAGCTGCCAGACTGTACCGTGAATGATATCCCTGTTGTGCTGGATACTAAAGCGCAGGCGCAGTATAACCGGCTTGAGCGGGAAATGCTTTTGCAGGTGGATCAAAAGACCATTGACGCCGGAACCGCCGCGGTGTTGTCAAACAAGCTACTGCAGCTTTGCAACGGCGCGGTATATGACGACCAGCAGAACGTGGTTGAGATACATAACTGCAAAATTGAAGCCTTTATGGAGTTAGTCGAGCAGCTTAACGGGCAGCCGGCATTGGTGTTTTATAATTTTCGCCACGACCTGCCGAGACTTGAAAAAGCATTGAGCAAGACCGGACTTCGTGTTCGCCGGCTGAATGGTCCGCAGGATCAGAATGACTGGAACGACAGGAAGACTGATATACTGCTTGCGCATCCGGCTTCATGCGCTTACGGGCTGAATCTTCAAGATGGCGGCAATCATGTAATTTGGTTTGGGCTGAACTGGTCTTTAGAACTGTACCAGCAGGCGAATAAGCGCCTACACCGTCAGGGGCAAAAACAAAAAGTGATTATACACCACCTGTCGGTTGTCGGCGGCCGTGATGAGGATGTAATTGCGGCGCTGGAGGATAAAGAGGCTACGCAGGACAAGCTGATCGAGAGCTTGAAGGCGAGAATTGAAAAAGTGAAAGGGGAATCCGCATGAATTCACAAGATTTTGAGGCTGTTATGAAGTGCACTCTGGCCCGCTGCACGGAAGTGCTGGCGGTCAAGGCCGGCGAATACTCCACTGATGATCGGCTGCATAATTTCAAGGTGGCGGCGCAGCTGCAGGGTATTACGCCGAGGCAGGCCCTGGCCGGCATGATGGCTAAACACACGGTCAGTGTATATGACATGTGCCATTCACAGGCTGAGTTCACACAGGCACTGTGGGATGAAAAGATCGGCGACAGCATCAATTATCTGCTGCTGTTACGGGCTTTGGTGGTCGAGGAGCAGCAGGGTTGAAAAAGTTGGAAGAAGTGAAAGATATGGATAATAGAAGTGAGGCCAAAAGGCTTTTAAAGCACTATTTCAGGCTGATAGCTACGAATGCTGGCGTACCTTGGGATAGCGACAATGATGCAGAAGTCGAAGGTATAGTGGATTGCATCATTGATGCTGCACGAGAGAAGCTGGAACAGGAGGCATGATTATGTTGCTGACATCAATCTCCTTCGGAACATTCTACATAAGCACCGATGTAGTTCTCGCGCTGATCACGCTGTACGTCTTCGGCCTGATCACTGGCTGGCTGCTATGTTCAATGTGCAGGGATGCCAAGGACGCGGACGGACCTCTGCCGCCGTTGCCGGATGATACCCGCATAACGCCATGCAGTGATTGCAGCCATGCCAAGAGGCATGATCCCGGTCCGGATACGGACAGCAGCAACTGCTTTAAATGTTTAACCAAATATCCGGGCGCGGGCTTTGAGAGGTGGGATGAATGATGCGGGATTTATGCCCACTAAAACGCTGTGAATACGCAAATTCTCCCACCGGTTCATGCATCTGGCCGGGATACTGGTGCCCGAATCTGGGGCAGAGGGAAAGCGCAGAGCGGAGCATCGAATACGCCCAAAGGCGGAGGGCTGAATCCAGGCGTAAGAAACAAGAGCAAGAACGGAGGGATCGCCGGTGACAGCAAAAGAATTTTTACAGCAGTATCTGCAAGCCGAGCGGGGTATCAACGCCAAGCTGGAGGAAATCTCTCGGCTGCGGTCTCTAGCCATGCGCACCACACAGGTGCTGGAGAAAGACAAGGTGTTTGTCCAATCGTCTGCGGGCGATCGTATGGCCGCCATTGTGGATAAGATTGTGGATCTGGAGCGGGAAGTGGATCAGGAGATTGATAAACTGCAGGATATTAAGCGCGACGTGCTGTCGGTTATTAACGCGGTTAGAGACAGTAAATTGAGAGCAGTTTTGCAGTATCGGTATATATGCGGCAACACGTTTGAGGAGATTGCGTCGGCAATGAGGTATAGCTGGAGGCACATTATCAGATTGCATGGCCAAGCCCTTAAAAAAATAAAAGATGGCATTGAATGTCATATTTGAACTGTGTTATAGTGTACGTGTAAAAAAGCAACCGAAGGCGCAGCCTGTCGACCGCGTCTTTTTATTTTGACTGAAAGGTGGTGAATATCTTGACCAGGAAGCAAAAGCGATTCTGTGAGGAGTATCTTATTGACTTAAACGCTACACAGGCGGCGATACGGGCGGGGTATTCACCGAATACGGCGAATGAGCAGGGTGCGAGGTTGTTAGCAAATGTTAGTATTCGCGCGTATATAGATAAAGCTATGGCCGAGCGTTCAAAGCGAACCGGCATAAACGCCGATCGCGTCCTCCGCGAACTGGCGAAGGTGGCTTTTGTCAATGCTCCGGATGTCATTGACTTGGATAAAGCTGTTGTGAAAGACGGCGCCGAATCGGACGATACCGCTACTATCGTCGGCGTAAAGGTAAAATGCTCTGTAACCGAAACCGGACAAACAATCGAACGCGAGATCAAGCTGGCGGATAAGATCCGGGCCTTGGAGACCTCGGAAAACACATCGGCTTGTTCACGGATAAGACGGAGCTGAGCGGGAAGGTTGAAATCGGCAGTGAAAAGCTCGATGCCATATTGGATCAGCTCAAGGAGTAGGAGGTGTTTGCGTTGAGCGAACAGCTCCTTTTATCTCCCAAGTACAAAGCTTTCCTACGACACAATGCTCCGGTAGAGTTCCTGGAGGGTACCACAGCCGCAGGAAAGACTACAGTCGGCGCGTTTAAATTTATGCTGAAGGTAGCGCAGTCACATAAAAAGCTTCACATCTTATCAGGGCTTGACCTCGGCACAATAGAAAAGAACATCATCAACAAGGAACTCGGCATCCTGGATATTTTCGGGTCACTGGTACAGTATAATGCTGCCGGTCGGGGAAAACACAGCCTGCCTCATATCGCATTTAAAGACAAAATAATCTACGTTCTCGGGTACGACAATAAGGCGCGCTGGAAAAAGGCATTAGGCGGCCAGTATGGCTGCTTGTATATTGATGAGATTAATGTCGCCGATTTGGGTTTTGTCCGGGAAGCTGCCATGCGTTGTGATTACCTTATCGCAACCCTCAACCCGGACGATCCGGATTTGCCAATATACAGTGAGTACATCAACCACAGCAGGCCGCTTCCAGAATATAAGGACGATGCTCCGGAAGAACTGAATCAGATGCTTTGTGAAGAACCAAAGCCCGGTTGGGTGCATTGGTTCTTTTCTTTTGAGCACAACGCCGGACTGACACCGGAGAAAAAGGCGCAGATAATCGGAAATGTGCCTGTGGGTACCAAACTGTATAAAAACAAAATCCTCGGGTTGCGGGGCAGGGCAACGGGTCTTATTTTCAACCTGCGCGATGAGAACATCATTACGCCGGTAAGGGCAAGAGAATACAAATATCTGGTGTTTACTTGCGGCGTGGATACTTCTTATAGCCGGCAGTCTGACGATACTTTCGCGTTTATCTTCTCCGGCATCACCGTTTGTCGTAAGCACATTACGCTGGCTGAACAAGTATATAACAACCGCGATTTAAAGGTCCCGCTCTCTCCGTCTGACATCCCGCCGAAGCTTATTGAGTTCCTTGAAGGGTGCAGGGCAAACTGGGGCTTTGCGAGAAATATATTCATTGATTCCGCTGATCAGGCGACAATACTGGAGTGTCAGAAATATAAAAAGAACCACGGATGCATTTATACATTCAACCCGGCTTGGAAAAAGACGACGATAATTGACCGCATTAATCTGCAAGCTGGATGGATGGCGCATGAAGACTTCCTTGTTGTGGATACCTGTAAGGAATCTATTCGCGAGCTGAATACATACAGCTGGAAAGAGGACAAGGACGAGCCAGAGGACCGTAACGACCACACAATCAATGCGGCTCAATACGGCTGGTTGCCATATAAGAGCAAAATCGGGGTGATGTCAAATGCTAATTCAGACAGTAATTGATCATTTAAACAAGACTAAAAAATACGGCATCGAAAAGGATTACTATGATTACATCCAGGTTTGGTTGAACTGGTGGAAAGGATTCTATAAGCCCTTCCATGAATTCATTGAAAAAAATGGCGCGACGGTCAAGACACGCAGACTGTTCACGCTTAAAATGGCTAAAAAAGTGTGTGAAGACTGGGCGGCCATTCTGCTGAACGAGAAAACGCAAATTGTCATTGAAGATAAGGCATCGAGCGAATTCGTTCAAGGCTCGGAGGACCTTCAGGGAATGGGTGGGGTGTTTGGTGAGACCGATTTCTGGAGACAAGGAAATGCCCTTATCGAAAAAGCTTTTATGTCAGGCACTGGTGCGTTTGTCCTGAAGGTGTTCGGCGCGATTGTTGAAGGCGACAGGATTATAGGTGCCTCCGACGGTAAAATCCACATTGACTATCTTCCGGCATATCAAATCATCCCAATAACTGTTCGTGGCGACCGGATAGTGGATGTGGCTTTCGTGTCATATGTGCGCGAACAGGGCGAGCAATTTATTTATCTCGAGACCCATGAATTGATTCGCGGTCGGGGATACCGGATTACAAACGAATACTTCAAATCTGAAAACGACACTATCGCTCCGGCGCCGCTTCCGGAAGGAATTGCTCAAACCGTATATACGGGTTCCGATATTCCTCTTTTTGCGATAGTAGCCCCCAATATTGTCAACACACACGATAATGCGAACGGGCTGGGCATGTCAATCTATGCACATGCTATCGATAACCTGATGGGCGTAGACCTGGCTTATAACAATCTCAACCGCGATTTCAAGCTCGGCGGGAAAAAGGTCTTTTACAGAGATGACATTATACAGCGAGATGCTAAGGGTAATCCTATTACTCCCGATGACGTCATGCAGCAGTTATTCGTCCAAGTCGGTGATGGCATGGTGGACGAGAACGGCCGGCAAAATGCGGTACAGGAATTCAACCCGTCCCTACGCGTTGCCGAAAACAAGGATGGCGTTCAGGCACAGCTTGACTATCTGTCTTTCAAGGTCGGATTCGGGACAAAGCATTATCAGTTCAACGCCGGATCTATTGTCACGGCTACACAGTACACCGGAGACAAGCAGGAGTTGATCCAGAACGCCGCCAAGCATTATATCGTCGTCGAGAAGGCACTTAAGGATCTCGTCCGCGCCATTCTGTGGGTTGGGAAAGTGTTCCTCGGTCAGCCGGTTAATCCGGAAGCGAAAGTCACGATTAATTTTGAGGATTCTTACATCATCGACAAAGAATCGGAACGCCAGCGCGACCTGCAGGAAGTCCGAGACGGATTGATGCAGCCTTGGGAATACAGAATGAAATGGCATGGCGAGGACGAAGAGACGGCAAAGAAAATGACCGGCACTGCCATGACCGATGATGATCTGATGGGATTTGATGAATAATGTTGCCTCCCGAGTATCTCGATCGTGTTCCCGACAAGCTTGTCGAGTTGTATGCGGAAGTTGAAGCCGACATTATTGCCGATATGGCACGCCGGCTGTCTAAAATGGATTTTATCCCCTCGGCCGCATGGCAATATCAAAAGCTTATTGAGATGGGTGCTGTTCATGAGGACATAGTAAAAAAACTATCAGGGATCACCGGCCTCAGAAAGCGCGAAATTGAGCGGCTGATGAAAGAAGCAGGCGTGAAAGCGATTAAAACAGACGTGGGGATATATAAAGCGGCGGGTCTCGCGCCTTCGCCGCTTGAAGCATCGCCCTCGCTACAGGCGGTATTGCGCGCGGGATTGGAAAATACAAACGGACTATTTGATAACCTCACGCGCACGACGGCGAACACGGCGACTCGACAATTTGAGCACGCCCTGGACCGGGCGTGGATGCAGGTATCTACCGGCGCTTTTGACTACAACAGCGCTATAAGGATGGCCATCAAGAATTTAGCTGCAAAAGGGCTTGCCTCGATTACATACCCGACCGGGCACATTGATTATTTGAACGTGGCGGTCCGCCGAGCGGTTGTAACAGGAGTTAATCAGGCGGCGCTTAAAATGCAGGATAAACTTGCCGAGGATATGGGATGCGACTTAGTCGAGACTTCAGCACACGCCGGAGCTCGGCCATCTCATGCGGAATGGCAGGGCAAGGTGTTCAGCCGTAGCGGTACGCACCCGAAATACCCGAGTTTGGTTGAGGGCACCGGGTACGGCACCGGCGAGGGGCTTGGTGGGTGGAACTGTCGGCATAGCATTTTCCCGTTTTTTGAGGGGCAGGAACCCGTCTACACAAAGGAAGAGCTCCAAGCGCTTAATGCCCCGAAATATGAGTACAATGGCGAAAAGCTGACGGAATATGAAGCCACGCAGAAACAGAGGTACATTGAACGCCAGATCCGCCGATGGAAGAGGGAATACAAAGCTATGGAAGCCGCCGGGCAGCCTACGGATGAAGCTTCGGCCAAGATAGCGCATTGGCATAAAGTACAGAAAGATTTCCTAAATCAGACAGCGTTGAAACGACAACCGGATCGGGAGGCTATTGCTGGCTTTGGTAGGAGCGAGGCGGCGAAAGCTAGAGGCGAAAGCATTAAACGTCCGCTGCCTAAGACCGTAAAGGCTCCCGATACCGTATTGCAACAAGCATTAGGAGATCCGCGCATAAAGGGTATCATACCCAAGGACGCTTTAATTAAAAAGGTTCGTGTTATCGCAGGTGCAGGAACTTCCACCAAATTTAGAAACGCGCAAGAGCTTGCAGAAGCCTACGACGGAGATCCGTTGCTTTGGCAGAAAAAAGGTGGTATAATATACGGGAAGCATTACCGCTATGATGTACACTGGAACGAGTTCTCCGGCAGGCAATATAACACTAAATTGAAAGGGGTGAAAGGCCGGTGAAAGTCAGATATATTGGAGAAAGCTTCGGCGCCGGGAACGGTTTAACGAACGGCGCTGTATACGAATGCTTTGGCGTTGAAGATGGTGGCGATCTCGGCCCTATGCTCCGAATTGTTGATGATGAAGGCCCGGATTACTGGGAAAAGCTTGACAATGAACCGGATGGTTATCTTTACTCCCCTTTTAAACCTGCGCCACTTGACGGCAGTTCTCCAGGAGGAAGATGGGAGATTATCGAGGATGACGAAAACGGCACTCTTGCGAAAGTAATTAACGGATAAACCACCCTCAAGTGTGAAGGTGGTTTTTTCATGCCCAAATTTATTAACTCAAGCTCGCCTAACCGGCGGGCTTTTGTTATACACAAAATTATCCGTTGGCGCGCGGAACAAAAGAAGGCGCTCCGCAATACCGGGACTGGCCGGATAAAAAGGATAGCGGATGGAGGTTAATATGTTGGAATGGTTAAAAACAATCTTAGGTGACGCCTACACAGAGGACATCGATAAAAAGGTGTCCGCGGAAATCGGTAAGGGTTTTGTGGCGAAAGCCGATTTCAACACCCTTAACGAGGAAAAGAAAAACCTAACCACGCAGCTTGCAGAGCGCGACAGCCAGCTTGAAGAACTCAAAAAGGTTGATGCCGCAGGTCTGCAGGCGAAAATAGCCGAGCTGCAGAAAGCAAACGCCGACGCAAAAGCCGAGTATGAGCAGAATCTGAAAGCGGCACAGCTGGATTATGCAATAAGCTCTGCTCTGACAGTCGCTAAAGCCAAAAATCCCAAAGCTGTGAAAGCCCTGCTTGATAACAATAAGGTAAAACTCGACGGCGACAAGCTGCTCGGGCTTGATGACCAGCTCGAAGCTCTAAAAAAGAGTGACCCATATCTGTTCGAGGATGTAAGAAGAGCAGATAGCGGCGGCTCTCATGGCGGCGGGGGAGCTGATGACAAAAAAACCCTCGCCGATGAAATCACGACCAAACTCTATGGAGAACCAACACCGTAAAATATGAAAGGAGACAAAAATCATGCCTATTACCTTAGCAGAAGCACGTGCTCTTTCTCAGAGCAAGCTCACTAATTTCGTTATCGACGAATTCAGAAAGTCAGCGCTTCTTGATTCCCTGCCGTTTGACAATACTGTTAAACCTCAGGGCGGAGAAACGCTGGCGTACGTTTACAACAGGGTCACAACTCCCGGAACAGCCGCCGTCAGGGCAATCAACTCCGAATACAATCCGCAGGAGGCAGTAACCACGCCTTACACTGTCAATTTGAAGGTGTTCGGCGGCTCGTTCCAGCTCGACCGCGTCATCATCAACCACGAGAAGCAGGTCGTCGACCATGTTCAGTTCCAGATGGCGCAGAAAATCCAGGCGACCAGAGCGCTGTTCCACGATTTGTTCATTAACGGCGACGCCGGAGTTAGACCAAACGAGTTTGACGGACTGGACAAGGCTCTGGCTGGCAGCTCCACGGAGATTACTCCTAACGCCGCCATAGCGCTTGATTCCAGTAACAACATCGATACCAACTGGAAGGTCTTCCTTGACCTGCTCAGGAAAATGAGGGCTGCTCTGGATGGAGCTCCGTCACTGTTCCTGATGAACGGTGATATGTATGCCGTGTTCCAGTCCGTAATGGACCGGGCTGGAATCAACCTTACCAGCAAAGAAACATACGGCGATGAGGTTGTTCAGTGGGGCAGCTCGCTGGTTATGAGCCTTGGAGACAAGCCTGGAACCAGCAACCCCATCATCCCGATAGCCGCTTCCGGAGAAACTTCCGTCTATGCGACCAGACTGGCATTGGATGGTGTGCACGGCGTATCTCCCGAAGGTGACGACATCATCAAGAGCTATCTGCCGAACCTGCAGGCTCCCGGCGCTGTAAAGACCGGCGAAGTCGAAATGATTGCCGCCATAGCAATCAAGGCAACCAGGTCCGCCGGCGTCCTGAGAAGGATTAAGATTGCGTAATCCGGAAAGGAGAGCGGAACGATGGCTAAAATCATATCTCCCGTAGAGGGATATAGCGGTGTTTCCGCCAGCGTGCAGTTTAAGGATGGTGTGGGTCACACTGATAACCCACACCTGATTAACTGGTTTCGGGAGAAGGGTTATTTGGTGGTGGAGGAACTGGCACAGAAACCGACATCGGAACCGGAACTAATACCCGAGTCCGAGCCTGAACTTGTGCCTGAGCCTTTACCCGAGCCCGAACCCGAACCGGAGACCCCGCCTGCCAAGGCAGAACCAAAAAAGAAACATCAAAGAAAGGTGTGAAAACGGATGCCTAGAATCTATGCACCCAACGAGGACCATATCATTGATTGGGGTCACGTTGATTTTTATAACGGCGTCGCAGCCGTATCGGCGACAGAGGACATCGAGTTTTTCGAGGATGAGCATAAAGGATATGTCATCGACAATTCCAAGCATGTTCGAACTCTGCTTGACGACCTGACGCCGGATCAGCTTCGCCAGCTATGCGGATATCTCGGCATGACCATTGACCAGGGCGAAGATCCTGATACAAAGTACGATCTTGTGAGGGCAATTGAGGGTGAGATCAGCTCGAAATATCTCGCAGAGGTCGCGGTCTCATCCGCGGCCGGAACAGAACCCGGCACATCCGCGATTACAATCACCGGCGTCGGCACATACAAGTACAAGACGGCCAAGGACACAGCTCCGACCGCGTACTACATGGACAACGTCAGTGACTGGGACGATATTGAGACCGGGGACGAAATCACGCCGACAGCGACGCATAACAAGATTGCGGTGGCAAAAGTCAACACTAAAGGCTATGTACTTGCTCTCGGCATCGCGACTATTGCCGTTAATCCGGGCGAATAAGGGAGACTTGTCTTCCCATCCTTTAAGGAGGTGAACCGGATGGCTTACGCAGACTGGGCGTATTACAACACAACCTACGCCGGCAATGTCATATCGGAACAAGATTTCCCCCGCTTGATGCAACGCGCGTCAAGTTATATCGACCGGATAACCGGCGGGAGAGCCGCCTCCTACTCTCCCGCCGACCCGGTTAAAATGGCGGCTTGTGCAGTTGCCGAGGCGTGGCATATCAACGAGACGGGTGGCGATGTGATCAGTCAGTCGGTCGGCAGCTGGTCCCGGACCTATGCCAAACAACCAAAGAGCGACGAGGCTAGGCTGTATGCTGCTGCTGAGATGTATCTTGCGAATACAGGTCTGTTGTCGGGGTGGCTGTGATGTTTAATGATACTATAACCATATACAACAAGTACAAGGGTGCAGATGGCGCAGAAAAATGGCAGAGGACGGTATTGTCCGGTGTCTTTTGGAACGCTATCAAAGGCGCCGTAATGCGCCGAACCGGAGTGGCTTCCGCCGACAGCGTGCAGCTCATCATACCTTACAGCGTTTCGGCCGCCGGTGGGCGCAGGTACAAGCCTCCGAAGGAGTGGTCAGCGCTGCAGGACAAAACCGGGTACTGGACCCTGCAAAGCGGGGACACAATCATCAAAGGCCGTATTGAGTATGATGTTGTCCGCTCTTCTAAAGAGCTGCTGGATTTTGACGACGTGCTGACCATCACCAGCGTGGACACTAAGGCCTTTGGAAACAGTATGGACCACTGGGAGGTTTCGGGGAAATGAAAGCTGTTTTTAACATGGACGATGCCGGCACTATTCTTCGCAAACGCGGTTTGGAGCCTAACGGGCGTATACAGCAGATGTTCACTGCCCGATGTGCCGCTGAAATGGACCCGTATGTTCCTATGCGGCAGAGGATTCTTAAAAATACCAGGATTATTGATGCCGACAGCGTGACCTACAACACGCCCTATGCCAGGTTCCAGTATTACGGCAAAGTGATGGTGGGCATAGAATCCCGCAGCGCCTATGCTAAGCCAGGTGAGCGCAAAGTTGTGACTGATAAGGACCTGCAATACCACGGCGCCCCGATGCGTGGTCCGTTTTGGGATAAGCGCATGTGGGCAGACCAAAAAATGAAAATCCTCAACGACATTGCCCGCGCGGCAGGAGGTATCGCTGAGCCATGAGCATTATTAAAGCTGTACAGGACTGGCTGTCCGAATATGACGGAATGGACATGCGCCCGTTATCTGAAATCAAAACTGATTTGACGGAAGAACAGCCCTCAAGTTATGCGCTGGCTGCCGCGGGGAACAGCAAAATCACCGAGGACATCCTTGGGAACCGCACATATCAAAACAGCTACATCTTCTACGCGCGGGAGGCTGCTGGCAACGAGGTGGACCGTGCAGATAATCACG
>LSQX01285805.1_pt1 | contig 22359 bp, 21 predicted proteins | sample 654561 | NCBI WGS metagenome assembly LSQX01 (sample SAMN04489861, study PRJNA283612) | anaerobic digester metagenome | isolation source: 4 biogas reactors fed with cattle manure at either 37C or 55C with and... | place: Denmark: Kongens Lyngby | collected 2014
ACAGGACTGTTCTGTGTTTTCTACTAAAAAGAAGTCTTCCCCTTTGAAAAAGGGGGCTGGGGGGATTTTCTCAAAGTTTTTTTTCCACCCCCAGCCCCCGCCAGCGGGGGATACAGGACTGTTCTGTGTTTTCTACTAAAAAGAAGTCTTCCCCTTTGAAAAAGGGGGCTGGGGGGATTTTCTCAAAGTTTTTTTTCCACCCCCAGCCCCCGCTGGCGGGGGAGATAGGACTGTTCTATGTTTCCCCCTAAAAAGAATTCTTCCCCTTTGAAAAAGGGGGCTGGGGGGATTTTCTCAAAGTTTTTTTTCCGCCCCCAGCCCCCACTGGCGGGGGAGATAGGACTGTTCTGTGTTTTCTACTAAAAAGAATTCTCCCCCTTTGAAAAAGGGGGCTGGGGGGATTTTAGATTCTGTGTTTTCTGCTGCTCTTTGATTGGCATTATTTTTGTAGGTATTTAGAATGATGAGAAAATCCAATGAATCAAATATAAAAATGAGGAAAAAATGGAAAGACCGAGCTGGGACGAATTATATATCACAATGTGTTATCTTGTTGGGATGAGAAGCAAGGACGAGCATACACACGTTGGCTCTGTGATTGTGGATAGCGACAATGTGCTTGTATCGACTGGATATAATTCTCTCCCGCGATTGATAGAAAAAGACGAATCGGGCAAACGGCTCTCGCGTGAAAAAGGAGAAAAATACTTTTGGATCGAGCACGCTGAAAGAAATGCAATATACAATGCGGCTCGCCGTGGAACTACGCTGAAAGGATGCAAATTGTATGTGCCTTGGCTGTCTTGTTGCGATTGCGCTCGTGGGATTATTCAAACTGGAATATCCGAGGTCATTTACCACAAGGAGGGACAGGATTTTTACAACGAAAATACAAACGGGCAGTGGGAGGAGTCTCACAAGCGAACAAGCGATATGTTTTGGGAAGCTGGCGTCAAATTGCGTTTTGTAAAGTGCGGGCTTGTTGTCCCACAAATTTATATGAACGGCATATTGTATAATTCAGAATTAAAGTAATCGTATGAACTGTGTTGCAATAATCGTAGCCGGTGGAGTAGGGAAGAGGTTCAATTCCGAGCTTCCCAAGCAATTTATTGAGTTAAAAGGAATTCCAATCATTATTCGCACAATTTCAATTTTTGAGCAAAATGAAAACATAAATTCAATTATAATTTCTATGAATGAAGATTGGATTTCACATTTCCGAGAAATGCTTGCACCTTTTGATTTTAAAAAAATTCAATCTATTGTCAAAGGAGGAGAGCATCGGCATAATTCTGTATTTAATGCCTTAAATACTGATATTGCAAGGAGTTCAGATTATATTTTGATTCACGATGCCGTTCGCTGTTTTACAAGTCAAAAGCTCCTTAACGAGCTAATAGAAAGCGTAGCTAAGCACGGCGCTGCCATACCGGGCATAAAGCCAAAAGACACGGTGAAGCAAGTAAATGAAGAGATGACTGTCTCGAATACAATTAATAGAAACTCATTAGTTCTAATTCAAACGCCTCAAGCTTTTAAAAAAGATATTATTTTTGATTCTTATGAAAAGATGAATGATAACACTCTGGCAACAGATGACAGTTATATTGTCGAGCAAGCCGGGTATAAAGTCCAAGTAATTGAAGGGGAAGAACGAAATATTAAAATCACAACTCCTTTGGATTTGGAAATCGCAAAGCTTTTTTAAATTTTCTCAATTACTTTCTATTGATTGCGAAAATGATTCTATAATTTTAAAACGACAAAAATAAAATTGTAACGATTTTACTCTTAAATCGTATTGTATAAAAGGGAGAAATTCCTTGAAAAATGGCTTAACTTTAAATACAGAATACTAAAAAGGATTGAAATTAGTATTAATGCGATAAAAGGGTAGAATTGAGAAAACACCCAGGGGGCTTTGTGCCCCTTTTTTTATTTCTATTATTTTTTATTAATTTCTATAAAAATATTATATTTGTATTTTAATATGAAAAAAATGATGAAAAGTGCAGACTATTATATTAAGCGGCTTGAATTAAGTCCTCACAGTGAAGGAGGTTATTTCAAAGAAACGTATAGAAGTAAAGGAGTAATAAAAAAAGACGCTCTGCCTAATGATTTCCAATCCGACCACTGCTATTCTACATTTATTTACTACTTATTAAAAAGCAGCGATATTTCTAAATTTCACCGCATCAAATCTGATGAACAGTGGCATTTTTTTGAAGGCAGCTCTTTAATTGTGCTTGCTCTGAGAGAGAACGGCGAATTCCTTAAATTCAAATTGGGCAGGGATTTAGAAAATAATGAAATGTTTAGCTGCGTAATTCCAGCAAATTCCTGGCTCGCAGCTTACCCAAGGGAAAAAGATTCCTTTTCTTTGCTTGGATGTACCGTTGCTCCTGGCTTTGAGTATGAAGATTTTGAGCTTGCTGAAAAAGAGGAGCTGTTAAAGCAATTTCCCGAATATGAAGCTATTATTAAAAAATTAACATAAAAATTATGAATGTAAAAATTATGCCTCTTGAAGGCAAATCTGGTTTAAAAAAGTTTATAAACAGCCAATGGAATTTTTATAAAGACGATAAAAATTGGGTGCCACCACTAAAATCAGAGCGCAAACAACTGCTTGACGTTCAAAAAAATCCATTTTATTTGCACTCAGAAATTAAGTTTTTCATTGCCGAAGCAAATGGCGAGATAGTTGGGAGGATTGCTGCAATAGTGAATTATAATCACAACAAAACTCATAATGATAAAGTTGGTTTCTTTGGCTTTTTTGAAAGTATCAATAACAATGAAGTGGCTAAAGCGCTTTTCGATGCTGCGGCAGATTGGTTAAGAAAAAAAGGTATGGACAGAATGAGAGGACCGGAAAATCCCTCAATGAACGATGAAATTGGGCTTTTGATAGATGGCTTCGATTCGCCGCCATCCGTTATGATGACCTATAACCCAAAGTATTATATTGATTTAATTGAGGGACAGGGATTTGAGAAAGCAAAAGATATTTACGCTTATCAATTAATTACTGGAAAATTTCAATCTGAAAAACTTTTGCGAATGCAAGAAATTGTTCGCAAGCGCTATGATGTAACAATTCGTGAAGTGAATTTTAAAGATAAAAAGCAGCTAAAAAAAGATATTGATAGCTTTAAAGACATTTACAACGCAGCTTGGGTGCCGAACTGGGGCTTTGTAAAATGGACAGAAGCCGAAATGGATTTTATTGCCAAAGATTTAAAAACTATCGCAGACCCAACTCTTACCATAATTGCAGAAGTAAAAGGTGAAGTCGCTGGCTTTGCACTCGCGCTCCCAGACATAAACCAATGCTTTATTCACAACAAAAACGGTTCAATGCTTGGCGCCGCTTGGCATCTTTTAACTAAAAAGAAAAAAATTAATAATGTTAGAATTATTGCACTTGGTATCGTTCCAAAATTTCAAAAATTTGGAGTTGATTCCGTGCTTTATTATGAAATTGGAGAAAGAGGAGCGAAAATGGGCACTCTCACTGGTGAAGCTTCTTGGGTGCTTGAAGATAACGAAATGATGAAACGCGGCTTGACTACCACTATGAATGCAAAAATTTACAAAACTTATAGACTTTACGAAAAGAGCATTTAAAGCCTAACTTAAATTTTTTACAATGAAAAAAATTATTAGCAATACTATACAAATAGCCTTATACCCTTTTACATTTTTAGCAGCCCTATTGCTTAAACTTATTGCAAGATTATCCGCATCTGGCGGGGCGAGCGATAAAATTTTTATGGCACTTGGCATTCTTCCCGTTCCAGACCATTACTATCAGCCACTTATTAATCCAAAAAAATATTTAAAACGTCCTTTGTCTGATATAAGAAATTTACCGGGCTTGGACTTAAACATAGAACAGCAACTTGATTTGCTGAAATCCTTTAATTTTAATGATGAATTATTAAAAATTCCAGAAAAAAAGCAAGACTACAATAAATATTTCCATTTAAATAAATTTTATGAACTTGCTGACGCAGAGTATCTTTATAACCTAATTAGACATTTCAAGCCGAAAAGGATTATTGAGATTGGGAGCGGATTTTCTACATTAATGGCAAGAAATGCAATAGGGGAAAACGAAAAAGAAAACCCTGATTATTCTTGCAAACATATTTGCATTGAACCTTTTGAAAATAAATGGCTTAAAAGTCTTAACATAGAATTGATTAAAGCAAAAGTGGAATCTCTTGATAAAAGTATTTTTAAAGAGCTTGAAAGAAATGATGTTTTATTCATTGACTCTTCACATGTTATTCGTCCCCAAGGAGATGTGCTATTCGAGATTTTGGAGCTACTCCCCTTGCTTAACTCGGGTGTTTTAATCCATTTTCACGATATATATACTCCGCGAGATTACCCAGACTACCTTCTTAACAAACACATTCTTTGGAATGAGCAATACCTTTTAGAAGCCTTTTTGTCGAACAATAAAGAATATGAAATTATTGGGGCATTGAATTATTTGTCTTGCAATTATAAATCGCAACTTTCTGAGAAATGCCCTGTTTATGCGAGCTATCCAGAATTTGTTCCTGGCGCTTTTTGGATAGCAAAAAAATGAGGTTTTTTCCTGGATCTAGCTTACAAATCTGAGCATTCGCACAATTGAAAACCACCGCTTCCATATAAGAAAAAAACTTGCAATTCCAGAAAAAGAATCTTTATGCAATTTTTTACTGAAACTTTAAAGCAAGGAATTTCAATCTAATTGAATTTATTTGCACTTGGGCAAAGGTAAGAAATTTTGCAATTTAAACAATCCGGATTTCGAGATTTGCAAACCTTTCTACCGTGATTAATCAAATAATGCGTGAAAATTACCCATTTTTCCTTCGGCAAAATCTCCATAAGCTCAAACTCAATCTTCTCTGGGTTCTTGCTTTCAACTAAGCCAAGCCGATTTGAAATTCTAATCACATGGGTATCGACTACTATACCGGGGGTATCGAAGCAATGACCAAGAATCACATTTGCAGTTTTTCTACCAACTCCGGGCAGTTTTAATAGTTCTTCCATTGTGTCTGGAAGCTCAGAATTATATTCATCAATCAATTTTTTTGCAGCAGCTTTTATATTTTTTGTTTTTGCTTTGTAAAAGCCAGCGGAAAAAATAAACTTTTCCAATTCTTCGCTTGGTATTTCCGCGTAATCCAGCGGCTCTTTATACTTTTTAAAAAGTTTTTCAGTAATTATATTCACTCTTTTATCGGTGCATTGGGCAGATAGTATCGTTGCCACAAGAAGTTGAAAAGGGCTTTCAAAATTAAGCTGTATTGTAACTTTGGGGTATTCAAGATTAAAAATCTCGAGTATTTTTTTTAACCGCACTTTTTTTGCTTTTGCACTTTCTTTTCTCATGTTTTTTTAGTTTTCCACTTTAATCTCAATGACAACCCTTCTTTTGTCAAGGTCTTTTATATCTTCTCTTGTGTCAATGCCATAGCCGTTTATACTCCACTTGATTTTGCTTTTGTTCGAGCTGTATCTTTTACTTTTATCTAATTCCTTTTGCAAATGCTTTGCTGTGAAATAGGCACGGAGCCGCGAAAGCAGTTCATTTGTCATTTTCTCAGTTAAAGCAACTTTAACAGCAAATTCGCTATCGTCAATCGGCAGCTCAGAATAAACAGCTTTTTCAGAAATTCCACGCGGATCGGCGTAGCCCCTAACAGAAATACTAATCTCTTCCGTTCCCTTTGAGCAAGGATTTTCAAGGTATTTAAGTTTTGACTGTATAAAATACAAGGCATCGCTTAATGCTTTTTCAACTGTCTCAATATACTGCTCATACTCGCTGCCGGGATTTTCGATGTATTGAGTTTTTTCGTCTCTTGCAAATATTTTGTTTTCAAATTTTTTCTTGAGCTGGCTTAGGTTTTCTTTTGTATTTGGTAAATAATAGCCTGTTACAAAAAAGGGAACTTTGTATTCTTCAAAATAAAATTCATTACTTTCGCTTGGCAAATCAATATCAGCAATTAAAACGATAGAACTTGAATCGGAGCAAGGAGCGTAAAGGCTTTGCTCAAAAACTTTGTCGGAAAAGCAGGGACTTGAATAGCTTAGCAGATACTCTTGATTCGCCTTAATATCAAATTCATAAAAACCAGTTTCATCAAGTTTTTTTTCAGCAAGCAGATTGTCATTTTGGAATAATTTAATAAGTCCAGTATTCAAAAAAATTGGATTGTCCGCAATTACTTTGCCTTGAACTTTCACAGCGCCACAAAGGTCGAAGGCGTAAATATCGAACGCCCCGCATCCTCCAGTTCTATTTGAGGCAAGGAAAATTTTATCATTATAAACAAAAGGACCCGTTTCATCGAAATTGCTGTTTATTGGGTAAGAAAAAGCTCGAATTGATTGCACCTCATAGTTTTCCAATTCTGCCTTGTAAATATCGAACTGCTTTTTTTCTGAATGCCCATTAGAAGAAAAAAGCAAAGTGTTTTTTTCGAGAAGAAAAGGAGTTAACTCCCGTCCTTTGCTATTGATTATATTTCCTAAATTTTTTGGCTCTGTCCACTGTCCATTCTCGTTTCTATGCGAAATGTATAAATCGGTTTCACCAAACGAGCCGCTTCTGTCAGATGTGAAAATCATAAGCTGCCCGTCTTTTGAAAGAGTTGGGTGCGATTCATAATACTTGCTATTAATTGTTGGAGGCAAAGGAATTGGCTTAGAAAATTTGCCATCTTTTTCGATTACGCAGTAAATATCACTATTTCTTCTTTTTTTATCTGAATATGCTGAAAAATAGTATTCCTTTTGCTTGTTTTCGCGGTCATAATAAATCGAAGGGGTAGTCGCTCCATAAAGACCAGATACATCAAACATATATTTAGCTTGTGGAATCGAATCAATAAAAATATTAGCTGAAAACATCTGCTCGCGATCTTCTTTTTCACCAACTATAGAAATATAATAAAGAGTAGAATCCACAAGCACTGGCATATAATCATCATATTCAGTGTTAATTAGCGAACCAAGTGAGCCAAATTCTGGCTTTTCCGGGCAGGGTGCTTTAACTGTTTTGCAAGAATTTATTAAGAAAAGCACTGCAAAACAAAGAAAAGCCGCAAGTATAGTAGTAAGTTTTTTTTTCATAGAGCCGCCATCTGCCTTATAAGAAAATAACAAAAGTAAACAAATAAAATGTTAAATTAATAGTTTATTTTTAACAAAATTATAAAAAGTAATAATAATACACATTAAAATGCGATCAACAATAGCCAAAGTAAGTTTAAGCAATTTAAGTCATAATGTTCAAACAGTAAAGAAAATAGCGCCAGCTTCCTCGATTTTAGCGGTTGTGAAAGCAAACGGCTATGGGCATGGAATAGTATCCATATCTTTAAAACTGCGCCAGCTCGGGATAGATTTCCTTGGCGTAGCCTATCCGGAAGAAGGATCCCTTATTCGCGACAGCGGAGATACAAGTGCAATAGTTGTAATCGTTCCACCTCCCGATGACGATGCTAAACTTATTTGTGATTATCGACTTCAAGCAGCTACTTCTTCAATAGAATTTTTAAAAGCTCTTGATTTTTTCTCGAAAAAGGCAAAAATCATCTCGAAAGTTCATTTATTTATCAATACCGGAATGAATCGCGATGGAATTTTCCCGGAAGATGCCCTGTATTTTTTAAGCGTTACCAAGGATTTGGAAAATGTTAAAATTGTTGGTATTTGCACTCATTTTGCAAAAACTACGCATAATCTCGATTTTGCAAAAATTCAGCTTAAAAGGTTTAAGGATTTACTGAAAAAATTAAAAGAACGCAATTATAATTTTCAATACATTCATACTGCAAACTCTGGCGCCATTGCCAATTTGCCTGAAAGTCATTTTAATTTAGTGCGTCCCGGAATGGCACTTTATGGCTTGCCACCAGCCAAAGATATAAAAGTTTATGAAGATTTAAAACCAATGCTTGAGCTTCATACTCGCGTTGCCTCGGTCCGCGATATAAAAAAAGGTGATACAGTGGGCTATGATTTGGAGTATATATCAGACGCAGATCGCAGAGTGGTTACTATTCCAATTGGCTATGGCGATGGATTTTTCAAACCCCTTTCGAACAAAGCTGAATGCCTTATTAACGGTAAAAGGTATGGCATAGTAGGCTCGATTTGTATGGACGAATGTATGGTGAACGTTGAAAATGACGACATCAAAGTTGATGACGAGGTGGTTTTGATTGGAAAGCAAGGAAAGGAAGAAATAACTTGTTTTGATCTGGCGGAAAAAGTTGGCACTATACATTATGAGGTTCTAACCTCGCTTTCGCATAGAGTTCCAAGAGTTTATAGCGACAATGGTTTTGAATAATGTATAAGGTAAAAGTTCATAATTTTGAAGGTCCTATGGATTTGCTCCTCTATTTTATTAGGAGGGACGAATTAAACATATACGATATTCCAATATCAAAAATTACTGAGGAGTTTTTAGATTATATTAAGCTAATGAATTATTTAGATTTGGATTTAGCTGGCGAATTTATTCAAATGGCAGCTACCTTGATTTATATAAAATCTCAAATGCTGCTACCAAAAACAGAAGTAGATTCTGAACAAGAAATTGAGGATCCTCGCTCTCAGTTAGTTCAGCAACTTATTGAGTATAAGCAATTTAAAGATGCCGCATCTACACTTTCCCAGATGGCCGAAAACCAAAAATATGTTTTCTATAGAAATCTTTTCGATTTAGACTTTGAACTTGCTAAAAGGAGTAATGGCAGTCAATTTAAAAACGCTTCTCTTTTTGATTTGCTTAACGCTTTCCAAAAATGCTTAACCCGTTTGAAGCAAGACGAATACGTTCATTTAATCGAAGCCGAAACGATAACTGTTGAAGAAAAATCCGAAGAAATTATGCTGGCGCTAAAAAAAAATAAGCGACTAAGTTTTTTCGACTTTGCTCAAAATTTAAGCAAAATGCACATAGTTGTAGTTTTTCTTTCTATTTTGGAACTTATTAAATCAAAAAGAATCATTATAGTTCAAAACCAACTCTTTGATGATATTTTTATTCAAGAATACTGCGAGCTTATCTAAATCATAAAATAATTTGATCTTTCATCTTTTCCCCATTCAGTCAAAGACATTGCCTTTCTATCTTTTTCTGAAATTAGAAAAGAATCTTTTAAAGAATCGAATGTGTTTTTTATATTTTTATCGCATAAAGACCAGTCAATTTCTTCAGAAAGCGGGTTAATTCCAGCCTCGCAATTTGGATTATATTCGCCAGTGCAGTAATATTCAATTCGGGTTTCTTCTGTAAAAAAGTTCCCGTGTGCAAAACCGAATGGCACCCAAATCCACTCGCTATAATTATTCGTCTTGCTTTCGGACATATCGTAAGCTATGATTTTTCCATAATTTGGACTATTTTTCCTTATATCCATAACCAAATCAATCATCCTGCCGTAAAAAGTTCTGATCAACTTGCCTTGCGGAGGAAGCCACTGGAAATGCAAGCCACGTAGCACCTTTTCCCGAGAATAGCTTTCATTCATTTGGACAAAAGATAAATTCTTAAAAATGTGTTCCAGCTGCGGATGTTCTTTAAAATCACTTTGCCGATAAGGCTCGGTGAAATAGCCTCTTTCATCAGAGAAACGTCCAAATCTGATTACTTTCACTTCTGGAAAAGCTAAACTTTCTACTGATATTATTTTCATATAAAGATTTCAAAATATGGAAAAAAATCTTATACAAAAATAAGGAAAAAAAGAATAGCTAAATTGAAAATAAGTTAGGGAATGGACCTTTGAGTTTAGTACGCCAGACAGGATTCGAACCTGTGGCCCTCAGCTTAGAAGGCTGATGCTCTGTCCAACTGAGCTACTGGCGCATTTATCAATACAAAATTACGAATTTTTTTAATAATACAAAAATAAAACTTTTTTATTGCATTTTTTATGTGTATTTTTGTAATGAAAAAAATTGAAAATTGGAGAAGAGCCAAGTCCCGTGCAGCTAGAACGAGCTCAACCCCGCCAGATCCGGAAGGAAGCAACGGTCGGTTCGATTTTAGGGTGCCACGGCCAACTTGGCTCTTCTTATTTTAAACAGAAGATTTGCGAGAAATGAAAAAACAAATCATTATAAATTCTACTTTAGACGAGGTAAGAATTGCAATAACCGAAGATGAGCAATTAGCAGAACTTTTTATTGATATGCCCGATAAGCACCGCTCTATCGGTAATGTCTATTTGGGCAAAGTCAATAATGTTGTCCAATCCCTTAATGCTGCCTTTATTAATATTGGGCAAAAGCAAGATGCTTTTTTGCATTTTTCTGATATTGACGAATCTTTGGAAAATGTGATTACTGAAGAAGATGAAGATATTTTTAGCTTAAATCCAAGCACGGACAAACAAGAACTTTCCAAAGCTGATAAAAAACTAAATAAAGAAACAGCCGTAGCGCTTCGAAAAGTAAAACAAGCCAATCCCTTGCAAGTTGATAATCTTGCCTCTTACAGCACGAAAAAACACAGAGAAATTAAAATAAATATTGAGCCAAAGCAAGATGTGATTGTTCAAGTAAGTCGAGAGTCCTTTGGCACGAAGGGCGCTAAAGTTACAACAAAAATCGGGATTCCGGGACGCTACCTTGTTTTATTGCCTTTTGAAAGATTGATTGGAGTATCGAAAAAAATTCAATCTTATCAAGAGCGAAAAAGAATACGCAGCATTGCAAAGCCGATTGTGAATAATGAATATGGCTGCATTATACGAACTGCATCAAAAGGGGTAGACGAAACAGAAATAAAGCGCGATTGGTCTCAGTTAGTTGCAATTTGGAAAGAAATTGAAAAAAAAGTAAAAAAAACCAACGCCCCAGCCTTGCTTTATCAAGATATGCACATCGCTACTGGCACAATTAGAGACCTTTTCTCGAAAGACGTAACGAAAGTTGTAATAGATTCAAGAAAAATCTATAAAGATCTTTTAAGTTACGTAAAAAGTTTTTCTCCGCAAGATTCTGAAAAAATTGAATACTATTCCGATAAAAAGCCAATTTTTGAAACCTATGGCATTGAAAAAGAATTAGAAAACACATATAAAAGAAAAATCAACCTCCCAAGCGGCGGCTCTATCGTCCTTGACCAAACAGAGGCAATGTTTGTGATTGACGTAAACTCAGGTCGCTCGGTGTCGGAGGCTCAACAAGAAAAAACCTCCTTTAAAACAAATCTTGAAGCAGCAAAAGAAATTGCAAGACAAATAAGGCTTCGCGACCTTGGCGGGATGATTATCGTTGATTTTATTGATATGAACATAGGGGAAAATCAAAAAAAGCTCTTTCTATTTTTGAAAAAAGAGCTAAGACGAGACAGGTCAAGAACAACGATTTATCCGCTTACAAAACTTGGACTGATGCAGCTTACTCGCCAAAGGGTGAACCAAAACATATCTGAAAAATTAAGTCAAAAATGCCCTATGTGCAACGGCACTGGCAGGATTCCATCAAAAGCTGTTTTAATGAATGCAATTGAAAGGTGGCTCAAAAAGTTTAGAATTAAATCGCGTGAGTTCAAATTGCTTTTAGAGGTCCATCCTCACGTGGCTTCTTATTTGACGGAAGGCTCGATTTCGAAAATCACACGTTTAATGCTCAAATATTTTACGAAAATCAAAATTCAGCAAAATGATAGAATCAGTATAAATCAATTCAAATTCTATTCTGTTAAACAAGACAGAGATATAAGCAACGAGTTCATGTAAGTAAAAAAACTTACTATTTTCATTTTACTGATCTCATGTGGCTTCTTTTTGCTCTGAAAATCCTTCTTCTTTTATTAGATTCTCCATCGCGCTTTTCCTTGGAAAAACGTTTGCGTAAGCAGAAATATTAAGCAAAACTCCCATTGCAGCAGAATAAAAGAACACCGCCGTTCCTCCATAGCTGATGAAAGGCAAAGGCAAGCCTGTTGCAGGCATCAACCCACAATTTACAGCGATGCTAACTATCATATAATAAGCAAATGTTAGCAGAATCCCCGCAGAAAGCAAATATCCAAAAAGATCTGGTGCTTTGCGAATAATTTTAAAGCCACGCCAAAAAATAAGCAGAAAAATTGCAATTATTAAAAATGTTCCGATAAAGCCATATTCTTCGCCGATAATAGAAAAAATGAAATCGCCATAAGACTCTGGCAAAAATAAATGACTTTGGCGACTTTTGCCGGGCCCCAAGCCAAAAAGACCGCCATTCCCAAATGCAATAATTGCTTGATCTACTTGATAGCTTATGTCTTCCGATAAGGTTGACTTCCCAAAATAACTTAAAACTCTTTGCATACGGTAATTAGCTGAAAGCCCAAAAAAAACGATGCCAATAAACGAAGCAACTGAATAAGAAAATAGATGTATTAAATTAACGTTGCCTATAAACATAAGAGAAATTGCAATCAAAAAGATCACTCCAGCAGTAGAAAAATTTGGCTGAAAGGCAATAAGAGCAACTATGATCGTAGTCCATAGCATTAATGGAAGAAAACCATATTTAAAATTTTTTATTAATTCTTCTCTTTGAGAAATTATACAAGCAAAATGCAGGACTAATGCAAATTTTGCAAGTTCTGAAGGCTGAAAGCTAATAGGACCTAAACTTATCCAGCGATATGTCCTGTTCAAAGTCGTGTTCGAAAAATACACAAAGATTAGCAGCAGTATTGAGAGCAGAATTATTGGGAAAGAAACTTTTTCAAGTTTATGGTAGTCAAATTTTGCAAATGCAAAAAGAATAACAAGACCAATAAGAACCCTTATTGTGTGATTAATGAACAGCACATCTGAATGGGCATACCTGGCTTCGGCAATAGAAGCGCTAGCGCTATAAACGAAAGCTATGCTGAGAAGCATTAAGCCAACTACTGAAAGTAAAATATACCAATCTATATGACCTTTTTCCATAAAAATTTAATTTTTAATTCAAATATTTTTTGTATTTTATTGCAAAAATAAACAAAATTTCTTGAAAAGTAGTAAATATGATCGCAAAAACTACAATGAAATTATTGCTGCTTTTATTATTAAGCTGTTTTCTATATTCTTGCGCCCTGAAACCTCTTGTATTGCTTCAGCCTGAGTGCGGGCAAATTGAGTTGAAATGCGAGCCAAAAAAATGGATTGGTGCTCCTTACGACACCAGCCGCGAAGCGCAACAGCTTTCTAAAAGATATTATGATTTCCAGTGCTTAAAGAATCTTAATACAAAAAGTGATGAATGGGCAATTTCCTTTATCAATGAAAAAGACATTCTGGTTACAAATTTAGACGGCGACCGCCAATACGTTATGGCTGGCAGAATGGATAACGATTTAAGTGGGCGAATAATCTCCGGGGTGGGCATTCCACTTGATGGGAACGTGGGCTCTTTTTCTGCTGTAGGAAAGGACTTAGTTTTTGCCTGTTCCAATGATGACGATAAATCAATCACTGGAAACTCTAACCTTTATACCGGAAAAATCTCAGCCAACATTATTTTCGATGTGCAAAAACTTCCAGCTCCAATTTATTATAATGAATATGTTTGGACCTCTCAACCTTCGCTTTCCGAGGATAAAAGCATACTCTTTTTTAGCTCGGATAGGCCAAGCGGGCTGGGAGGAACTGATATTTGGTTTTCTATATTGCTTGAAGATGGACGTTGGAGCAAACCGATTAACTGCGGAGATAGTGTAAACTCAAAATGCGATGAGCTTACTCCTTTTCTTACAAAGGACGGGAAGCAACTTTATTTTGCCTCCTCGGGTTTTGAAAGCGTTGGTGGTTACGACATTTTCGTTTCAGAAATTAGTGATTCACTTTGGAAAGATGTTTCAAAAAAAGAGGTCTCCCAAAGTAGGGTGGAGCACTATTTCTCAAAATGTTCAAATCTTAGACCACCTTTGAATACGCCAGCTGATGAGCTTTTTCCAACTTGTCCCGGTGATTGCAATGATTTACTTTACTATAGCTCTAATCAATTTTCCTTTGTCAAAAATCCACCAGATGACAAAGGGGGCTTTGATCTCTTTGTAAGAAGAAGGATTATTAGAAAAAAAGATGCTGAAGTGCTGGAGGAAATGCCTGCTATTGCAGAGCGAAAGGATAGCTTAAACGTAGATGTTGATAATTTGCTAAGCGTTTCGGCTTTGATAAATCCAATTTTCAATTTGGAAGGGAAAGTATTAGTTGCAAAAAAGCTTACGCCTATTCCAAATGCTGAAATTCAAATAAAGCCCGTTGATAAAGAATTATTAGTTAAACAGAGCTTTGAAAAGTATAAAACTGACCTGGACGGCAGCTATTCTTTTACATTGGAAAAAGGGATTGAATATGAATTGACTGCGCAAGCAAGGAATTATTTTTTCGACTCCTATAAACTGCTTGTTGAAATAACAGATACTTTGTTTACTTATATTAAGAATTTTTACATTCCTGAAATTCTTACATTGAGAGTAAATTTTCCGACAGATGTCTATGATGCACCTTATAAATACACTTTAGATAGCAATGGAGTAGAGACAGATCGCTCTTGGGAAGAAGAACTTGATTTGATTGCACAAAACATTATTGAATCAAAAGATGAGATTTTAAAAATAAAATTGCTTGGGCATACTGACGATGTAGGCAGCGTTGAGTATAATCAGCAGCTGGGAAAACGTAGAGTGGATTTTGTAGTTGAGCAGTTAATAAAAAGAGGCGTTCCAGAAGAGCTTCTTGAAGCGAGTTCAGCCGGGAAGCTTGAGCCATTGCAAAGGAGAAACAAAGAAGGTCTAAGCGCTTTTAGAAAACGACTTAGGCGAGTGGAGATGCAAAAGATTACAAAATGATAAAAAGATAGAACAAAATTTTAAACAAGTAAAAATTAGAAAGAATATCGAATTTAATGATAATTTTAGCAATAGAATCCTCTTGCGATGAAACTTCAGCCTCCGTAATTGTTGACTCGCAAATTAAAAGTAATATTATATCCTCGCAATATTTTCATCAAAAATTTGGTGGGGTGATACCAGAGCTTGCCTCACGCGCCCATTTAAGCAATATCCACTTTGTCGTTAAAGAAGCACTTCGAGAAAGCAAGAGAGAAATTGAAGAGCTTGACGGCTTGGCAGTAACGAGCGAGCCCGGTTTGCTTGGTTCTCTTGCAGTTGGAGCTAACTTTGCAAAGGGTTTGTCCATTCGCTATGGCAAGCCAGTAGTTCCAATCAATCACATTGAAGGGCATATTTTTTCTGGCTGTCTGCAAGAGCAATCCCTTGAATTTCCTTTTGTTACGTTGGTTGTGAGCGGAGGTCATACCTCAATTTTTTTTGTAAAAAGCTATAATGACTATCAAGTGCTTGGCTCAACAAGAGATGATGCGGCGGGCGAGGCATTCGATAAAATTGGAACTATGCTCGGTCTTAGTTATCCAGCTGGTCCTCTTATTGACAAGCTCTCGAAAACTGGCAATAGCAAGCGTTTTGACTTTCCACGTGCAATGATTAATAAGCCCAATTACGATTTTAGCTTTAGCGGACTAAAAACCTCAGTTCGTTATTTTTTGCATAAAAATTATCCAGAAGGAGTGCCTGAGGACTTGCTTCCCGATTTATGTAGCAGTGTCCAGCAAGCTATTATAGATGCCTTAATCCAAAAAACTTTGCGGGCTGCAATTGATTTTAATGTAAAAAGTATTGTAATTGGTGGTGGCGTCTCTGCAAATTCTGCATTAAGGGAACAGCTTTCTGAGAAAGCAAAAAGAAATAATATTGCTGTCACAGTTCCAGAGCTTTCTTATTGCATGGATAATGCTGCGATGATTGCATATTTAGCAGAAAAAAAGCTGAGCTTTCTCAATAAAAAGCAATTTTTCAATTTGAAGTTTAGGGTTAGTCCAAAGGGATTTAGAGCAAAAAATGTTAGTTAATATGTTTGGTTTAAAAAATTTCCTTACATTTTTTCTTCAAATGATTTCATAAAATCGTTTATTTTCTCGCGACTTGCCTCTTCTGGAATTTGTATTTTATTAGAAAAATCAATATGAATTTTGCTAAAAGGCAAAGGAAATTGAAAGCTATCCCAACTTTTCGGAAACTCTTTTTTTGAGTGAATCTTTACTGAGCATAGCACTATCGGAATTTGCAATTTTTTACTTATTATTGCAGCGCCTGCTTTAAAAGTCTTTGCAGGTCCTCGGGGTCCATCTGGGGTGATTAATAAAAAATCTTTATCGAATTGCTTGCAAATATTATTAAGAATTATCGCTCCACCTTTTGATGAGGAGCCGCGAAAAAGCTCAAAATCCCATTTTTTAAGCAGAGTAGATAAGATTTCACCGTCCTTGCTTTGACTTACAATAGCACTTGAGTTTTTAAAAGCAAATAGTCTCCACAACGGCAGCATTTTGCCGTGCCAAAAAACTACTATTGCTTTCGATTGCGGTGGATTTGTTACTTGCATTCTCCAAGTGATGCTAACAAGGCGTATAAGCGAAATTCCAAGTTTAAGTATAAATGATTTCAGAAATTTATTCTTCATAATACTTTTAGATTTAGCGATTTACATTTCCCGAGTTTGCAAAAAACGATTAATTAAATGGAACAAGGCGCTCTGCAGCAGCACGCAGTTTCTTGCTAAATTCTTCCATAGAATCGCTAAGCAGTTTTTCCGATTCAATTCTTATTACTTCCAGCCTTTTTTTCGTTATATGACATAGATAAAGCTCTATATTTGCACCTTCTTCGTTTCTAATGAAAGTGCCTGTAATATAGTGAGTTACCTCTAATGTATTTAAGGCATCTAATTCATAAGAAGTAGGGGGGCGGTAGTTTTCGATTATATGCAAATTGAAAAGTGCGTATATGGAGTCACGCGATTCAAGGTCATAAACTGCAAATCGGGGCGTTTCTTTAGCAATTTCAAAAATCGTTTGAGCCGCAAAATATGAATTTACTGCGTTATTATTAAACAAGTGCCATTCTGGTAAATTTTTATTGTTTTGAAACTCAATTCCACCAATTATAAGCGGCTCCGCTGGGTATGCAATTAGCTTTCCCTCTAAATCTGCGTATAAATTTGGACTATTTTCTGAGCTTGCGAAAGCCCTTTGTATTGCAAGCAAAAGCGCCGCATCGTAAATAAAATTGTCTAAAGTATCTTTATAATTTAATTGAGCATAGCCAATCCCGTTTGAAACTTTCTTTTCATCTCTCGTTAAAACGCTTTTCAGCTCAACTCTCAGCATATTTGCAAGTCTATTAATACTTAAAAACAAAATCTTCTCAATTTTCAGTTTTTTTGCTATCTGAATAGCAGTCAAATCTTCTTTAAGCTGATTTGCTTTTAAAAGGGAGTCGATTTCTGGGGTGCTTAGAAATCGATATTTATTTGAAAGTTCAATAGCCAAGCTAAGAGCAGCTTCAATTTTATAATCAGATAAATTTTCTATATTTTCCGCAACCGACACATTAGCAAGAAACAAAGTTTTTTTACTTACCTTCAAAGAGTCTATTGAAAATGCTTCTATGCTAATTAGCAGCGATAATAAGAAACCAATAAAAAAGATTTTTTTCATTTTTTCCCTTGTCTGAAAAAAAGTTAAATAACAAGTAGTAAATTATTTTAAATCATACAATTAAGTGAATGATTATTTCACCCAATAGTCAAACCAAGTTTTAAGTTAATTTTACTTTCTAAAATTTTTATAAATTCGTCAATCGGTGGAACATTTTGCTTAGTAAATGCACTTAACAGTTTAGAAATTGAGGCTGATTTCTGTTCTACCAATCGCAGTTTGTATAAGCTGTCTTCTTTAAATAAATCATATATGAAGTATTTTGTGTTATCGTTTTCATTGTAATCCATTTCTGATAACATAAAACGATTTATAATATTGTTAAAAACATACTTTTGAATTACCCAATAAATATTCTTGTTCCATAATTCCATTGCTTGGCCTTTGATAAGCATTTGCAATAATGCTTAGCAATGTTTTCTTCTGCTGTCTTAGTTATATTTTCAACTGGAAAGCCAAAAATTTCATTTGGATTAGCTAAAACTTTACTCATTTTTGTATAATTACTATTTCTTCAGGTAGTTCAATTTTATGCCCAGTGCTTCTTCTAATTCTAAACAGTTCTTTCCTGCAATTTTTATAGCCAATCTCTTCTGCCATTTTAATCAAAATATCACAAACAGGGATATACACTCCTTTAATTGTTTGATCGCCAACAACCTGCAAAAAGTTAGCACCAGGCTTTAATAATTTATAGAACTCTTTCATACATAAATACATATCACCAAAGTATTCTCTTATCATTCTTGGATAATCAAATCCCCATTTTTTTTCTTTTGTTTGCTCATAAACTTGATCAGAAACAACTTGAACATCTTTAAATTTTTTTATAAAACTCTCAGAGTTGCTTTCTTTGAAAATTAATTTTGTGCTTCCTTTAACCATATTGCGTTTAATTTGCTGCACATCGTTCATCGCTTTAACAAATCCAAGCAAATATAACTCTAATCGTGTTTGTCTTGTGTATTCTAAATCATTCGGATATGGGGGCGATGTGATAATAAAATCAATTGTTCCGTTCTGAATATACTTACTTGCATTTAAACAAGAATCATTTATAAGTTTCGATTTGCCATAGCTATTATGTTTCTGTATCAATTTCAAGTCATTGTATATCTGAATTACTTTTTTTGTAAATAGATTCCAAAACTCTTCTTTTTCGCGAAATGGATAAAAAGTTGTTCCTGGGCATAAAGAAACATAAGACGCATCAAAGCAGGATTTTGAAATAGCAAGCAAAAGTAGATTTTTTATTTTTGGATTGCAAGTTCGATCTATTAAATTTTTTAAAAGATTCACTTCTTTTTGCAAACTTGGGCTAAGCCATTGATTTAGCTCCTTTTTTGGCATATAATCTAAAAAGCCTTTGTTCAAAGTTAATTTGTCATAATGCTTAATATTTTCAATAAATTCCTTTGAAATTTCTATTACTGTTTCTTTAAATAGCTCTAAATCCAAGTCCCAAGTAGTTTTTACTTTTGAGATAAAAGTCATTAAGGGATTTGAATCAAACCCTAATGCATCGCAATGAAACAAATTTGCTGAAATTAATGTAGTCCCGCTACCTGCAAAAGGCTCAACAATCAGCGATTTATCCTGCAATTTATATTCTTCAATTTTTTCCTCTATTAACTGATATGGAAAATCTTCTAAATAATCATACCATTTATGGACTACTCCATGTTTATTTAAATCGCTAATTGATTTATTAAAATCAAACAGAGTTTGGCTTGCAGCGCCATTTTGGCAAAATTTTACAAGCTTATCAGAAAAATGTTTATGCTCATAATCATTTCGTAAAACGTAGCTATCCATAAAACTGTTTAAGCGAGCTGGAATAGTGATAGCCCCAAGCTTTCCTTCTAAAAAACCTTTCCTTATCAGGGAAGATACTGCATCTTTTAATATTTTGCTATCTTTTGCGTAATCAGTCAGCTCTGATAGTTCTTCTAATGTTGTTTGTTTGTTATCCTTAAAATCTATAAATATCTGCTGCAAAATTTGAGCTTGTAAAAATGGCAATCTATTGGGATTCAATTCACTTTTGGATTTTTTATTTTCTATTTGAATGAAATTATTCATTTATTATTTTAGATTTTTAAAGTTGAAAATTAAAATTTTCTTTTGCGCTAAGAATTTTGACATAATTAACAAATTTGTACAAATTTACATTAAATATCTTTGCTGACAGCTATCGCTCTACGATTTCTTTCATAAAGTCATTATAACTTAAGCAGTTAATTACATCATCTTTTTCTATGGACGCTTTTCGAGCAGCGCGAACTCCATAACGAACATCGCCAAGCGTTTCAATGCGATGGGAATCTGGATTAATAGCAAGTTTTACTCCTTTTTCCTTTGCTTTTATGCAGTTCTCCCATGATAAATCTAAACGATAAGGATTTGAATTTATTTCAATTATCTTCCCATAATCCGCTGCCACTTTAATAATTTCGTCAATGTCAACTTCATAGCCCTTGCGGACAAGAAGCAGCCGCCCGGTAGGATGTCCCAAAATTGTAGTGTAAGGACTCATAAGCGCATAAACAAGGCGCTTTGTCATTTCCTTTTTGCTTAAATTAAAATTTGAGTGAACCGAGGCAACAACAATATCTAACTGACTTAGAATGCTTTCAGAATTGTCGAGCGAGCCGTCCTTTTTTATATCCGCTTCAAGTCCTTTTAAGATATGAATTCCAAGCCCTTCTTCATTCAATTTGTCGATTTCCTTAAACTGCTCAAGCACTCGCTCATCGGACAGACCATTTGCATAGCCCGAGGAAACGCTATGGTCACAAATTGCAAGGTATTCATAGCCCAATTTTTTACATTCGATTGCAATTTCCCTTATGCCGTCCCTTCCATCTGACCAATTTGAATGAACATGCAGCATTCCCTTTAAATCGCTTTGCTCAATAAGTGGCTTTAGCTCTGCTTTTACAGCTTTATCAATTACATTTGGATTTTCACGCAGTTCTGGTGGAATGTTTTGCAATCCTAATTCGCTATAAATGTCTTCTTCGCTTTTGAAAATTATTTTTTCATCGTTGAAATGGCAGGATTGTTCTGAAGTAATATAATTTTTTTCTTTAAAGAGAAAATCTAATTTGTTAAGAAATTCAGCAGAGCCGGTGCTGCGATTGAGACGCCAAAAAAAATCTTCTGCTGTGCAAAACTCTAGCGCCAAGTCAACTCCAAAATTAGTTTTTCCAATAAATAGCCCTTGATTCAGCGTTAAGTTAAGCTCGTTTAAAGCAAACTTTTCTGCCTCCATAAAATTACTTGTTGCAGCAAGGATGTAAAAGTCTTTTATTGTTTCTGTGAAACGTCTGTATTCCCCAGTGATTTCAGCTTGCTCAATAAATGCTTGATTTTTCAAGGTTTTGACAATAGCCATGCAATCTTGAACGGAATGCTCTTGATTAAAGCGCCCCCTTCCCGCTTTTTTATGCTCAATACTGTTGAGAACTAATTCTTGTGATTTTACGGAAAAGCCTTTCATTTTAGAAAGTTCATTGCTTTTACAAGCGTTTTCAAGCTCTTGCAAATTCTTTATATTATGCTTATAAAAAAGGTCGGCAGCCTTTTTCGGTCCTATTAAAGCAACTTTTGTAAGCTCGATAACGCTTTCGGGCAGCTCTTCTTTAAGTTTTTCAAAACATTCAATTTTTCCGCTTACAAAATACTCTGAAATCTTGCTCAGCAAAGCATCGCCAAAGCCCGGAACATCTTTAAGTTTATCCTCTTTAATTAGTTTTTTTAAATCTAAATTTTCTTTCTTTATTGTTTCAGCCGCTTTTCTGTAAGCTCTTGCTTTAAATGGATTTTCACCTTTTATTTCTAATGCCATTGCAATTTTTTCTAAAATTGACAGCAAATTATAATCAATCATTTTATATTTTTTACTTTTTCTATTATATCTAATATTTCACTTACAAGCTCTTTGCTAAAATTAATGTGTATACTGCCGAAGGATCCTTTAAAAATTTTGAGTTCACTTTTTTTAGAAAGACTTAGCAGCTCCTCGCTTTCTGAGTAATGTAATTTTTCTACTTTTTTCATTTCGCTTTTTGGAATACCAAAAGACTCTGATAATGATATAGCTTTTTTAGGATCTCTTATGATGACCTTTAAAGGGACTTGTGGAAAAGTTGACATTGCTTTAATTTCTTCGATGTTTTTTTCAAGCTGTTCAAATTCTTTAACTGCAGCTTTATAAATTTTTCTCTCTGAGTAATATTTTAAAAGATCGCTTCTCATTATTTTTGGCGTATCTCCATATAAAACTGAGACAAAAGGAATAATATGCTCTTTAAATGTTTGATCATCCAAGGTTGCCATAACTTTTAAACCTTCAATGATGGTTGGCAAAGAGAGCGATTTGTTATAGATTGGGGCGTCAATTAAGCTTATTTCCAATGCCCTTGTCGTGAAAGAATCGACAAGCACTACTGCGGCAACCATTTCTGGGAACAATTTTGCAAAATGTTGAACATACAAGCCGCCTGCTGAAGCGCCTACAAGAACAATAGGAGCTGGAATAGCAAGTTCCTTTAAAAGCAATTTAAGTTCAGTTGCAATTTGCTTGCTTGTGCGTTTTTTGTTAGATGCAGAACTTTGGGCATAGCCAGCTCTATCGTAACTTATGACTGTAGTATGTTTCGATAACTCTTTTTGAACTAATTTCCATTCACTTGAGCAAGCCCCTCCGCCGGTCTCAATCACTACGGCTGGAGTTGAGTCTGTCTCTTATAC